>Ga0315322_10000815_pt1 | contig 23693 bp, 20 predicted proteins | sample M110021515metaG_FD_203461 | JGI IMG/M metagenome (GOLD analysis project Ga0315322, IMG submission 203461) | Ammonia-oxidizing marine archaeal communities from Monterey Bay, California, United States - M1 100m 21515 | ecosystem: Environmental > Aquatic > Marine > Intertidal zone | place: USA...
GTCAACCCTTCAACAATTGTCTGTTTTGTACTACCGACATCGGTAATAAGTGTTTCAGAGCGAACATACTGTGAAATCTGCTTTACATGCTCAACAACATACTGCACGGGCGTGCAAACAATCACAAAATCCGCTTCAGAAACTCCACGTTCGATATTAGCTGTGGTCTCCGTCACCGCTCCCAACTGCTTCGCTTTCTGCAGTCTGGCAGGCTTCCGACCAATCCCAATGACTCTGTCAGACAAACCGCGTTGACGTATGGCGAGACCGATTGAACCACCAATCAGTCCTACGCCCAAAATCGCCACGGTTCCGAGGGATTTCACTGAGTAATCCTTTACCAAACGAGACTCCTGTCAGACATCAAAACTAACAGATTTAGTGCAGATGTTCCACCACCGCCATAGAGCTCAAAGCCCCAAAACTTGACATTTGGTCTGTAAACTACCATTTTATTGAGATCCAAAGGGAATACTATAATACAAGTACTCCCCTTTAATCCCTCCGAGCAGTGCAATCAAATGCCCACAGTTTCCTCAAAACGTCTGAGCAGTTTTTGCCGCCAAATGGGCGTCAGCCTTCACGCTGGACTGGACACTCGTAAGGCATTCGGAACATGCAAACATTTGCTGGGTAAAGGACATACCGCCAGTTTGTCGTTGATTACCAACGAATTAGAAGAAGGCAGCACGCTCTACGAGTGTATTCGCCAATGCCCGGGCACTTTTCCATCACTCATGAGCATGATGGTTCAAGTCGGAGAACTTTCAGGAAAAACTGAAGCCGCATTTATCGGACTGGCCGAGTATTATGACAACCGGGTTGCCTTAATCCGTGGATTCTTCAAAAGTGTCACCTGGCCGGTACTCCAGTTTGTCATCGCAACCGGGGTCGTCGGACTCGTTCTCTTTATTATGGGGATGCTCTTAGGGAACGGTGAAGCTGGTGACTTACTTCCCGGCTGGCTATCGGATAACTCTCTCTTCAGCAAATACTGCGGACTGATGCTTGTCTTTTATGGCTTTGCGGGTGGAATTGGATACGGTGTTTATATGCAATGGCTAAACATTGAAGTATTTGTAGGATTACTTTCACAGTTACCGGGAGTTAAGCATCCGTTTCTAAACCTGGCCATGTCTCGATTTTGCTGGACCTTCTCTCTGGTTCATAATGCCGGCGTCGACGCCGAAAGGTGTGTCGATATGGCAATCAAATCCAGTGGTAATCCGGTCTATCTAAAGACACTCAAGCCCGTTTTGGATGCGATCCGCAACAATGACGATTTTTACTCCGCCTTTGCCCAGACGAACACTTATCCACCGGACTTTTTGTCATCCGTTATGACGGCGGAACAGGCTGGGACAATTTCAGAGTCTCTCTGGCGAGAAGCCACCACGTTCCGCACTAAAGCCGAAAGCCAGCTACAGTGGCTCTCAAAGATTTGCACTGGTTTCATCTACGGCGGTGTCGCCATTTTCATCATTATCATGATCTTTGTCTTCTACAAAGCATTCATTCTAAATCCGATCAATACAATACTTGGCTAACACCTCGGATCCTCATTACAACCCAAAAGGGCGGCTTTACTTCAAGACCGGAGCAAAGGGATCATCTGAACCAGACTGACGACGAATGAACTGAACCATAGGTGGCTGAGTCAAACGCAGCGCTTTAAACGTCTCAGCCACATATCGCTGAGGCTGCGAGTTCCCGGGAATGCGGAAGTTATCTCCCTTCTGAAGAACCGGGCGATACTCCGGCATTGAGCCAAAGGATCTCGAGCCGGCTATTTGGCAAGGGAACCAATGCCCTCCTCCACTGGCATCCTCCAGATAAAATTCAGGATAACAGTGCCCCGGAATCCATACACTTCGAGCAGGAATCCCGTTATTGCGACAAATAGCAATAAACAGACTAGTCAATTCTTCACAGTCACCTTCACCTTTCTCTAAAGCTATCAGTGCTCCTTTTAACTCTTCATCAAATTTGTACTTCACATGATCACGAACCCAGTCGAAAATGATTTCAGCCTTATGCCAGGCATTCTTCCCATCGTCTCCAAGTCCCCGAGATACAGCAACAATCTTCGGGTGGGTGGTTTCAATAAATGGGCTTACTCCCATATACTTGCGCAAATCAGGCGTAAGCAATTTGGGAATATATAGTTTGTCGGTCTGCTTTGGCTTTTCAATTAACGATCGTTCGACCTCTACAGTTACAATCGTCTTGATCGTGGAACCTGCTTCAACTCGGGGAACTGTCACCAACAACTGCTTTACATCTCCCATGACAACGCGTGAGCGAACCCGAACTCCTGGTGACAAATCCTGTTCAATGATCTTTACTTTCTGTTCGGGCCAGGACATGGGGATCGTTATCGTTGCTGTAACACCGGTCATTAACGCGGGGCTTTTCACTTCAAATCCAATTTCCCACTGTTGCTTTTGAGGTCGTTGCAACTGGATAGCGTAAGGGTTTGCCGTTGGTTCCTGACTTGAAACCGTCTGCGCATTTAGATTGTCAAAAAGAAACGAAGTGACAAATGCCAAAATACAGAATTTTGTTACCAAGAACGATTTCATAGTCTACTTTCAATTGGAAGAACAAAAGTGGCGACAGCGCATCACTACAAGTGAGAGAAATTATACCCTGAAGACTAGAAGACTAGCGAACTTGGCCTTAGGCCTGAACGTATTCGCGAATAAAGCGAACCTGCGGTTTGCTGCCACCCTTTACTTTCAGATGCTCAGCAACATACCGTTGAGGTTCAGGCTTTTCAGGAACCTTAAAATTATCGCCACGCAACAGCATCGGCCGATTGTCATTCATCTCGCCAAAGGCACGCTGACCCGAGAGTTCACATGGAAACCAATACCCCTTTCCATCCGGAGCCTGTAAATAAAATTCGGCGTAGTTATGCTCCGGCACCCAAACCGTACGAGCTGGTATTTTCAAATTGCGGCACAGAGCTACAAACAAACTGGTTAGATCTTCCTTCTCTCCGAACCCGGAGCGAAACGTTGCCAAGGCTCCTTGACGTGGACCATTCTGGTATGTGATATTTTCGCGAATCCAGTCATAGATACATTCTACACGCCCCCAGTCATTCTCAGCTGTATCCGTAATGTCATTGGCCTTCGTTAAGAGCAATGCATTTCGATTCTCAATCAAGGGACTCATGCCAAGAAAGAAGCGGACATCGCGAGGCAGGTTCGGGGTTAAGCTTAAAGCTTTTTTGTTTGGAGGGGCGGTAACCGTTTTTCGCTCGACTTCAAAAGTCACATGAGCCATCGCAGTATGCCGCGCAGGTACCTGTGGCATAAAGACCTGCATTTGCTTTAAGCCATAGAGTCCATCACGGTATTTATATTGGCCGACATGACGAGTGAATTGTTCGTTGGAAACTTTGACAACCTGCTCGGACTTCCAATTGGCCGGGACGTTCGCGGTAAAGTAGATATTGGCACAGAATCCCGTCGGGGCAGCCAGTGTCAAACCGACTTTCCATAGACGTTTCACACCGTCGCCGTATTTCGGAGCAAATTCTGACTGAGGCTGTTGTCCGTAAGCCGGATGGCTACCCAACGCCCCCAAAATAGCGGCTGATTTCAAAAAACGGCGCCTATTGGCGGCTTGTCTCTGCATTTCGTACTCTCCCCATTCAATTTCTTCGACCGTATCTCTCAGACGTCTACAACGATGATTCTCTGAAATCCACGATTGGGTGCATTATTTCGAGATTTTACAGCCGATACTAGAAATAACGGTCAGGTACTATTAAGTTACTTGCCGAGTTCAAAAAACTAATTCATTGGTTTATTCGTAAGCCAATCCGTATACTTTGGGTAGCAATTGACCTAAACCCCGTCCAGCATATGACTTCCAAGCCAAAACTCACTGCCCATCTTTATCTTTGTGTCGCACTGTTGACCACCATAAGTGTAGAAGCATTCGCAGACACATTTCAGCTTTCTTCCGGAAGTTCACTTAACGGGAAACTACTAAACCCCGACCAGGAACCGCGTGTCGACTATCAAATAAAAACGGCCTTTGGTAAGGTCACGCTCGACGCGAAACAGGTAACCAAAGTTGTCACCAAACCGCTGGTCCTACAACAATACGAAGAGTCTGTTGCCAGCTTGCCAGACACTGTTGAAGCCCACCTGGACATAGCCAACAAGTGCAAGGCCGTAAATCTATTTGAACAGCACGATTTCCACTTGCAGCAGGTTCTGCGTCTTGACCCTGATAATACTTACGTTCGACAACAACTTGGTTATGTCAAGATCGGAAATGAATGGCGTCAAGAAGACGTTCTTATGCGGCAACAAGGCTACCTCCGACATAGTGGCCGCTGGCGTACACATCAGGAAGTTGCAGTAATTGAAGCGACCGAACAGATTGAAAAGGAAGAGATTGAATGGCGAACAAAGATCATCCGTTGGGAAAGTGCCATTCTAAAGAATAGGCCAACCGCCCCGGATGCCCTGAAGAGCATCCGTGAAATCAACAATTACCGAGCCACGACAGCATTGGCCGAACGACTAAATGAACGTCAATTACCTCGCGAGATGAAGCTCATGTATCTCGAGGTTCTAACAGAGATCGGCGGAAACGTTCCGGTACAAGCGATGCTAAAATGTGTCACCGAAGAATCGGACGACATTATGATTGAACGCTGTCTGGATCAACTCCGTCAGTGGAAAAGTCGTACAGCGATGCGTTTCTTTATTAGTATGCTGAAGTCAAATAATAACAACACGGTCAATAGTGCCGCCAACGCGTTAGGATCACTCGCGATGAAAGATGCAACGCTTCCTCTCATCGAAGCTCTTGTTACCAACCACAAAATTCAGGTCGGAGGCGGGAACAACGTCAATGCTAATTTCTCCGGGAATCAACCCGGACTGGGTGGGTTACAATTTGGTGGCAAACCGAAAATCATCGAGCGAAATATTCAAAACCGGACCGCCCTATCCGCACTACTAGTACTCGTCCCTGAAGGCGTCAATTACGGTCTTAATGAAGAACAGTGGATGAATTGGTACATCCGCATGAATACTCCGCAACAAGTCAATCTACGACGTCGCGGCCTGTAAGACACTCTCTCTTTTCAGCTTGGATTAATAGGCAGTGAATTATGTACGGAAGCAAATGGATTCGCGTCGGTGCAATCACAGGTGCCTTAGCAGTAACCCTTGGAGCTCTGGGAGCTCACGCTGTAGAAACTTCGCTTCAAAAGAAAACCGAAGACGATGAGATAACCAACGAAGTCATGACCAATATTCTAGAGAACTGGTCGACTGCCACTGACTACATGATGTATCACTCGGTCGCGATTGTATTGGTTGGGTTGGTGGCCGTACATGTCTGTTCTAAGCTGCTAACTTATGCCGGCAGTTTCTTCACAGCCGGAATCATGAGCTTTAGCTTAGGCTTGCTACTATACAACCTACTCTTGATGACCAGCGGTACGAAATCCATCTTCTTGGTTGCGGTAGTTGTGCCACTAGGGGGTATCTGCTTCATCCTTGGATGGATTTGTCTGGCAACCTCCTTGTGGACAGGAACCACCTGCCAGGTTCTCCGTCTGTCATCGGACGATTTGCCAGAACGTACGGACAAACAGCACGGAACAAAGAAAGATGAACCAAGCTAAAGCAAAATATCGCTTTAATGCTGTTAGTTTCGATCCTTATACCATTCTGTTTATCACCGTATGGTAAGCCACTACGAGTGTGATGATGTAGGGGAGGATAAAATCCACATAGTGACCCCCATTGTTCAGTTAATACTGATAACGAACTGCAAAAAGCGTCTTTTTACTGAGCCGAATCGGCTGGCACAGGAACAGCTCCATCGCTCACGATCACTTCACCTTCGTAGGTCTGACAGCCGTTCGAGTTGAACAATCCGCCTTGCAATAAAGGACGTTGTAGCAGAGGACGGCAGCAGCCAATGGTACTGAGAGTCAGAACCCCGATAAGGCCTAATATGAATAGCCGTTTCATCTTGAAATCTCCGTGGATTCGCGTTTTTATGTAATTAAAAAATTTAGCCAAAGAATCGTACCTCACCAGTCTTTCCTAGGTCGTATCTTTATCAGCTTTTTAATGTTTTTTACCGGTTGCCTAATCGCTACAACCTGAACCTAATAAAACCTGTGGGAAGCCACAGGAAATGGTTAACCAACCACGTATCTAAACCCGAGGTAAAAGAATAGACCGCAGGCCAGAAACATGATACCCGTCGCTTACTACAACTCCGAAATCATTAATCGAGAAGAACTTTCGATCGACATCCGCGATCTGGGTTTTATTCTGGGGACGACAATTAGTGAACGATTACGGACCTTTGGCGGACAATTGTTCGAGCTTGATGCTCATCTCGAACGACTGCGTCAAAGCTTGGACATCACACAACTATCTCCCAGCCAATCGCTCAGCGAGCTCAAAGAAGCGGCAGTATCTCTGGTCAACAGAAACCATCCTTTACTCAAACCAGGGAGTGATCTGGGCTTGGCTATTCTCGTAACGCCGGGAGAATCTAGGGGCGGTGAATGTAACGTCCTGATGTACACCGATGAATTACCTTTTAAACAAATGCATCAATGGTACCAAGAAGGTATCGCGTTACAGGTGAGTGATCATCGCCAGGTACCGGCCAACTGCTGGCCACCGGAACTTAAGTGTCGTAGTCGTATGCACTATTACCTAGCGGATCAACAGGCGAATCGGCGACAGACCGGCGCACGCGCATTGATCCTGGACCAAAACGAAAATATCGCCGAAGTATCTACAGCCAATATCTTCATCTACGAACAACATAATGGCCTAGTAAGCCCCAAGGATGACCAAATCCTTTCCGGGATAAGCTTATCGGTGGTGCAGACCCTGGCAGAGGAAATCAACATTCCGTTCTCACGAGAAAACATCACACTCGATAGGCTGATGGGTGCCGACGAAGTTCTGCTTTGCAGCACTTCTCCTTGTGTCTGGTCTGCCAGTCAATGCAATGGAACTCAAGTCGGGACATTATCCAATGAAACCACTGCAACCCGACTACAACAGGCATGGAGTCGGCGCGTCGGTATGAACATCGTCGTCCAGGCGGACATGCAAAGCTAATTGAAAAACAAAAAAACTCTGGCCAAAGTGGCCAGAGTTTCTTCGAAGGAAACGTGAGGATACCATCCTCTGGGTTTATTTATATACCAAAACCGGTGCAAATATGCAGGTTAAAGGCTATTCAGAAACGTCGTTTAGAGGTCGTCAGCATTGATACCTGTCTGACGTTTCTCCTCCTCTTCTTGAATGATAATTCGGGGGGTAACCATCATCATCAAACTCTCAGTATCGCGCCCGATACCAACGTTCTTAAATAGCCGGCTGACGTAAGGCAATTGAGCTAGGATCGGAATACCACGCTCGGAACGCCCTTCTGCCAATCGCTTAATACCCCCAAGCAATACCGTGCCACCATCGGGTACGCTAACCGTTGTTGATACCGAAGTAAAGTTAAAAGTTGGTAGCTGAACAGTAGTACCGCGTGTTGTGGTTACAGCATTGTCACGATTCACTGGGTTACCATCATTGTCCAAGACAGTTTCACCCGAACTAGTTGTTGTTTCACCATCGAATGTAAACTCCTCCACTTCGCCAATCCGACTGAAAAACGGTACCATCGTGAGTCGAACAAACCGTTTATCGTTTGAGACAACCGCCTGAACGCTCATTGTCGTACCTTCACCAAGTACAACGATAATAGGCTGATGAGCCACTGCAAAGTCACCAACAACCGGAGATAGGCCTGTCACAAATGGACGCTGACTGAGATCACTAACCGAGGCCGTCTGACCGTTAAACAGTGTCACTTTAGGAGCCGTCAAGACGTTACTTCGGGTATCCCCCTGAGCTACTTCCAGCAGGAAGAAGACCTCAATATCACTCAGGATCGCGAAGCCAAACTGAGCGGCTGTACCGGCATCATAGGCTCCAAACATTGGAATCGCTGAGTTGTAGGCATCGTTCTGATCGAACACCATATCCAGGTCGACCGTCGGCCCCGCGCTATCCATACCAAACATCACTGAATTCCCTGAATCGTCCTGGATCTGAGAGGGATCAACGTTGTCATCTATCTCAAAATCAAAGTCGACACCAATTCGTTCAAAGAAGTTATCCGTTAACGTAATCATTCGAACTTCGATCGTAACCTGTAGATCCTGAGACTTACGAAGCTGTTCGAGCAGGTCACGAATCTCTTCATGGACCTGCTGGGTAGCACTGACCACCAAACTCAGGTTCCCAGGGAAAGGAGTAATCGTCCCAGCTCCCCCTAAGTCATCCCAGGTATCGGGCTGAATCGTATCTTTAATCAAAGACATCAGAGTATCAAAGTCAGCCATTGCGGCTCCACCCTGCCCTCCTGATGTGATGGTTGGATTATTTCCTAGCGAACTTGCGCCCGGAAGGAGATCGTCTAAGGGCATTTGAGAGAGGACGGAACTATTCGGCTGTCCCGGAAGCAAATCAGTAGAAGCCATTGTCAAAGGCATTGCAGCCCCAGTATTCATGGCACCAAACCCTTTAGGTGCCATGACATCATGAGCATCTCGGATTGCTGAAGGCAACCCAACATTGAAACCCGGAACGAAGTTCGGAATCCCAATAACAAGATCCGCTACGTTATAAACCTCCTGATAAACATCCGTATCACGAGCCTGTTCACTGGTTATTAACAACACTTCATTTCGAATAATATAACTTAACCTCAATTCCTCAAGGATCAGGTTCAATGCACTTCGAAGGGAAACGGGTTGTGACAATTCAATCGAAACTGGGGTTTCACTGGACACACCTTCTGCACTCAAACCTGCTCGATCGATATGCACGTTGACACCGGTCATCCGGGCCAGCGTTTCCAAAACGACACCCAAGGGTTGATTATTGAAATTGACATCAACAGGCTCCAATAGAGCCTGTTGAATTTTCATTCCAGCGGGTGAGAGATGAGTTCCATTACGTTCCATCATTTTTCGTCGCGAGGCAGTGAGATTACCCCAATTTTGTGAATCCCCAAACTGGAATGGACGACGTGTATCCATCGGAAGTTTAGAACGATCAACATCATCTAGAGCATCATAGGTTGCCTGCTCGTACTGATTCTGAAACGTATCGATCGATGCATGGCGACGAGCAAACCTACTCTTCCATTCCATATTCTTAACAACCGATTCGTTAGGAGCAATTTCACGGGCTTGCTTGGCAATAACTTCGGCTTCAGCATAACGACGTTCGTCTAATAACGTATTGAACTGGTCGACTAGCGACGCAATTTGATCACGACTACCTTGCAACTCACCCTGTTCTGTACGAATCCGTGCTAACGTAGCTTGATTTTCTTCATCCAGCTCAATATCGACGATATTGGCATCCAGATAATTCTCCAAACTGGTGATATTACGATCAACAATTGCCAGCAAACGGCGTTTATTAGACTGATCTAATTCTGCGGCTTCTACCTGACCACGAAGCCCTAAGAGTTTTTCCAAAGCACCCTTGGGATCTTCCTCAGCCAGCTCATCAGCCAACTTTTGCTCTACCATAATCTGACTAAACAACTGCTGTCGCAACAAATTTTGACGAGCATCTATCTGATTGAGAGGATTGTTGCCGTCAACCGACGGAGCGGCGGGGACAACCACTGCCGAAACTAATCTAATCTTATCCTGCAACTCCATTCGGAACGCCGTATCTAAGTTAGACTGAAACTTCCATGCTTCCTGAAATTTAGCCAACGCACCGCGCTGGTCTTGCTGCTGGAGAGCTGTAATTCCTTCGTTATATAATCGTTGTGCTTCAGCACCTGCCTGCTGATTACCAGCAAACTGCGCTACAGGCCCCCCGCCATTGGCGTTGGCTACCTGAACATTCGTATTGTCATTAACCGGATTAAAAACACCGAGTGCGACATTACCCTGTCGCTGAAGTCGAGCTAGCTCCAGGCGGAACTGCCAAGGCCGAGGCTCATTTCCGACGAATGCTTCATCCGGAACCTTTAAGGATTCTGCCTGTGCAACAAACTGGGAAGCGGCACTATAATCACCACGATCCAGGGCCGTCCGGGCAATACTCAATAACTTCAAAACCTGCTGCTTCGCACCGTTTGCACCAACCTGCATTTGAGCTGGCTTTGTAGCGGTTTTACTATTCTGGATTTTGGTCAGAAGAGTCTCAGGAGTTTGTTCAAACTGTTGGTACTGAACAGGCATGGCGGACGCCTGACGCACTAACTTTTCTGCAATCTCCAACTCTCCGTACTGGATAAGCCCATTCGCCTGATCGAGTAAAAACCGAGCAAGCATTCCATTGAATTTCCGCGGGTCCGCCCTGAGCTGAGGATTCTTCGCAAAATACTCAGCATTTCTAACAAGCGAATCCACCTTTTCAAGACTGTCACCATTCGGGCCGGTTACAAACCCTTCCTTCCTAGCTTGACCAACCAACTGACCAGCCAACTGCCAGTTACCGGAAGCAAGAACTTTACGCACTTCTGCCAGCCCGTTTTTGCGAGCAACGGGTGACGGCAACGTACTAGCGGCCGCTTCAGTCTGAGCGGTATAGGGATCGGCTGGAGGCAACTGCGAACTCACATTCAACGGAGAGGGGCGTTCTTGCCGCGTCTCAGCCACTGCGATCGCACTGCGAACCTTCTGAGGCGTATCTTCAAAACGAACCGTCAAAGCATCGTACTGCGGATTTAACTGCTCAGCACGAACAACGTAGTTCTTAGCTAAGGCAATATTCCCTTCCGCTAATGCCTGACGTGATAAGCGAAGCCACTTGCCGGCTTCTGTTCTAGCGGTTTTTGCATCGAGCGACGCCTGTGAATAAATCACCCGAGACAACACAACTCCGGGCTGTGTTGCTTGAATCATTTCACAGACAGGCGAGCCCAAAATGATACCTGCCACCATTGTCGCGATCGCGAAATGTCTAACTGGCTTCAAAGCTAATCTCCTGTAGCAGCAATATAAATTTTTTAGGGGAGTTTTTTGTTTTTTCATTCCCTGAGACCTAATTCACCCTCTGAAAGAAAATGCCCTTCGAGGCATGTCCTTTCTATTGGTTTCCTATTTCGTTTCCTTAAACCCTTGTTTTCCTGACTAAACTTCCCCCCAGACAGTTCAATCAACGCCGAGTCAGTTCGAAACTTTACAGCCCTCTCCAACTCACACGAGGGGTAATTAATCTACTTTTGAAAACCGGTCAACATCAGTTTCGATGAAGTGCGTAAAACTTTTACCGGTTTGAGCACGATTCGAACAATCAACGATCGGCTTCACATCCACTTTTGACTGTCGTAAAATTCCACTTAGATCTACCTTCCCAGAACCTTCAAGATTCGTCATGATTTGCATCCTTGGAAAGTACCGCCTTTGTAACGAACTGCGAAACGATGCCAGACCGCAAACAAAACTCGTCTCATGCTTGGGCTATGTCCCTGATACTGCATGTCACCTTACTGTTGGCGATTTGTTTTTTCTGGACACATGAATCTTCTCGCGGAATTGACAAGTCTGAAACTGAGAAACCTGTTGGAATTGTTATCGCGAGCACAACTTCCGACTCCAATGCTACCGAATACTTTGACAATTCGACCTACTCTGATGAGTCAACCCTGACTGAAGCCACTGCCACTGAAAAAGACACCTTCACCTTCAAGCAACCACTGCCACTTCCTGATATTGACTTGCCCGGTCTCGATTCTCTGGCAAGCAATGCACCCGTCATACCTGCAGGCAATGCACTCGATAGTGGAACACTAGCCGACGGACTGCCGGCCGCGGGACCATCAGCCGAACAAATTACAAGGGAACAAAGCAAGCTTCCTAGCAATGTAAGTCGTGGGCCCGCCGGGGAAGTTTCGATCTTCGGCGGGCAAGCTGCTGCGGGACACGACTTCGTCTTCGTAATCGACCGCAGCAAAAGCATGGGCGGGCAAGGACTCAATGCGCTCGTAGCGGCACAACAGCAAATCACTCAATCATTGGTGGGCTTAAAAGAGAACCACCGTTTCAACATCATTGCCTATCATCACCGTCCAACGTATTTTCAGGCAGGCAACGATATGGCGACATCCAATCAATTAAACATCAAAAAGGTCAATGACTTCTTCAACGGCTTAGCTGCTTTCGGAGGGACCGATCACGAGATGGGTATTATCGCAGCACTACGCTACAAACCAGATGTCATCTTCTTCCTCACCGACGGTGGCGACCCCTATTTGAATCAAGCACAGATATCAGACCTGCGGAAATATTGTGGTGGCCGTACTTCGGTCTACAGTGTGCAGTTTGGTTTTGGGGCATTACCGGAACAGCAAAACTTCATGAGAAGACTCGCTAAGGACACCGGTGGAAAATTCCAGTATGTAGACATGAGAAAAAGATAGATCTATCTTCCAAAAAGGAGCCTTGTCGTATGCCTCACCTTACCATGCTAGCCATCATGCTTTCTTCTTTTGCTGGCGGTAATGCCAGGCCGGTATTGGAAGATCATGTCGACCTAATCGAGCTCAACCACCATTACGATAAGCATGGCTTGCTCGTAATGGATCAGGTCATCTTCTATCACTGGTGTCCCGTTCAAAGCCGATACCGCGTCAGGGACTGGAGACCCCTCAAATCTTTTACACAAGTACCCTCCAAGGACTTTCGAACTGGCAAGTATTCCACCACCTGGAAAGACGGACGTAATTACAGACGCATCACAGCTGATCAATACCGGGAGACCTGGACTGCTTACGATCCCGAACTGATCGACTCCATGAAAGCTCCTAAACAATATCGCAAGACGCTAACGAAACCTCGAAAGTAATCACACCATGCCTAAACACATCGTCGTGACAGGTTGTAGTCAAGGTCTCGGCCTGGCGCTAATCCAAGGATTTATTGACAGCGGACATAAAGTATCCGGCTGTTCACGAAATACTCAACGCATGAATGAACTACGGGAACAGTTTGGCGAGGAACATTATTTCGAAGCGGTGGATGTCAGTGACCCAGATCAAGTGTACGGTTGGGCAAACAACTGCCTCAAACAACAGGGCGCTGTTGATTTAATCGTAAACAATGCGGCTATTATTAATCCAAATGCCAGCATGTGGGAAGTTGACGATCAACAGTGGTCGGAACTAATTAATATCAATGTCAAAGGGGTGTTCTATGTCTCCAAAGCGTTCCTCCCCTCCTTGATCAAAGCGAATCACGGCGTGCTGGTGAACGTGAGTAGCGGATGGGGACGCTCCGCAGCAGCCGAAGTTGCAACCTATTGCTGCAGTAAATGGGCTGTCGAAGGACTAACACGTTCACTGGCAGAAGAAGTTCCTTCTGGCGTAGCGGCGATACCTCTCAACCCGGGAATTATTCATACGACTCTCTTGGAGAGTTGCTTTGGCAGCAGTGCGAGTCACTTCCCCTCCCCACAACAATGGGCGGAAACCGCGGTACCGTTCCTGTTAGGACTAAGTGCGGCCGACAACGGCCAGCCGCTAACAGTCAACTAGACGTTACTAGTCAACGTGCAGCCGAGACTCAGCGAATGCTCTCACCTGTTCAATCGCAGCCACCATGTTTTCCCTGTTTACCGAGTGAACATCTATCGGCTTCCCGACCTCTTCAAGCATGGTTAATGTCAGGCGACCACCAAGGTGTTGCCTAAATTCCTCCAGTCCCCTAAAGAGTGTATCGACGTCCTCCAAAGTCGCATCCGTCAATGAAAAGCCAAGGTCACACAAGCATTGCATAACACGCTGTGCGACTGCAGGAGACAAACCAAATTCCAATGAGGAGTAAACCGTATCAATGGCTACACCAATGGCCACGGCTTCACCATGCCGTAACGCAAAGCCACTCATTGCTTCCATTTTATGAGCTGACCAGTGCCCATAATCGAGCGGACGTGCCTCTAACATTTCAAAGGGATCATTCCCTCGAGTAATATGATCCAGATGCATTTTTGCCGAGGCTTTGATGATTGGCAACGCCTTACTCATATTACGACCGCCAATTGAAGTTGCGTTAGCACAAATCTTTTCAAACACGACCGGAGATTTCAACAAGGACACCTTCACGGCTTCTGAAAAACCGGCAATGAAGTCACGATTAGAAAGCGTTGTCAACATTTCCGCGTCGTTAATAACACCCCACGGCACTGCAAACGCACCCAACCAATTCTTTTTTGCGAATAAATTAACACCGTTCTTAACACCGACGCCTGAGTCTCCCTGGCTCAATGTGGTCGTGGGGATCCGAACCAGCCGCAATCCTCTGTGAGCGATAGCCACGGCAAAGCCAACGGTATCAAGAACCGCCCCCCCCCCGATTGCCACAACATAACTCCGACGATCTAAATTGGAGACATTAAATACTTTTAACATTCTCTCCAGAATATGAATATCATTTTTTATTTCTTCACCGCCAGGCACAAATTGAATGCTACCAACGCGTTTTATCCGTTCTGGATTGGCATCGGAAAATCTCTTTACACGATCAACCAGTTGGGGTGATCCTTCAGCAACATTTTGGTCAATCCAAAATTGCACCCGTGCCGGATTGTTGTCCGAGGACTCTAGTAAATTTGCAAGTACTGACTGGTCTTCACCAAGGAGATCGCTTGTAAAACGCAAGCGATGCACAAACGGCACGTGAAAATCAACGTTGAGTTCATCTGAAATATTTTCCATATCGAAAGCAAAGCTCAAAAGGGGGGGATTTTCCGGTGCCCTTATTTTACTCTTCTATCCCGACATATTTAAGAGTCCTCAAAGGGGCTTTTCGCAACTAGAACTGCATCAAATCGCCCCTCCTGAAGCCAACCCGTTTCGTACAAAAGAATATCCAAACCAGCAACCAATCCAGGAAGCTCGTTATCACCGGGTAAAAACCTCCTCGGCGGCTTATCATGACGGCTCGCATTCGTCTGCGTTGGTTGAATAACCATCAAACACCCGCCCGGAGCAAGAGCTTCCATGAAACGAGGAAACAACCGTCGGTCAAAGAAGAGGTTTGAGAAAATTAGATCCCATTTCCCTTCAGGCAGGCCGTCGTCCAAATCTCTACAAACGGTAGTTAACTCAACACCAGCCTTGGAAGCCCGACTGGTGGCCTGCTGCAATGCCTCAGCGGAGACATCAACAAGTGACACCTCTAATCCGCGCTGAGCGAGCCATATAGCGTGACGCCCGGTTCCACCGGCCACATCAAGAGCCTTCCCATCGGAAGGAATCCAATGCTGATACGCCAGAACGACCTGAGAAACTTCCTGATACAGCTCCTCTCTAGCATATTTACAATCCCACTTTACCTTATCCGCTTGAGTCATAATGATTATTGCAACTTCCTTAACCCGCGAGAATCTCGGACATCATTTACCAGTTTCGCCGCACGGGGTTCAAGCTTCAGGAATTTGAAAATCTGAGATTTTGTACAAGAGAGCTTTTCAGATACCGGCTGCAACTCACCTTCAGCTGCCACAACTAGGTCCAATACTTCACTCAATAGAGCAGGGAAATCTTGGTGCCGGGGATTCACGTTGATGCGACCCTTGCGAACTCTGGAACTCCACAACTCGCTCGCTGTCGTCGAGGCTTCGCAGCGTACATCCAACGCCAGATTCACTCGCAATCTAAACAAGGCAACTTGGCGATTCGCCTCCTGGGACCTCTTCTCATTAGCCGAGCCCTTCACACCCGTCTCGACATGCTCATAGACAACGGCTGTCTCCACCTTATTTCGATGCTGTCCGCCAGGCCCGCTTCTACGTTGACGCCGACTCGTACACCGATCCAATAAGTACCAATCTTCCCACCCGGCAGGGTGGGATTGAAAAGCAGGATCGTTAATCATGATGAGACCTTAGCAATCGAAGGGCATTCAGAACTACCAACATCGTGGCTCCAGTATCTGCCAGTACCGCAAGCCATAAATAGGCATATCCCGATAATGCTAATACCAATACGAGTAGCTTCGCCCCAATTGCCAATGCAATATTGAAGCGAACTGTCCCTTTGACTTCTCTGGCAAACTGAACCAACCATGGCAACTTACGGAGATCATTATTCATTAATGAAATATCAGCAGACTTGAGCACCACATCCAATCCCATCGCGCCCATTGCAATACCAACATCCGCTCGAGCCAAAGACGGAGCATCATTAATACCATCCCCCACCATAGCCACCGACATCTGCTGACGTAACTGCATTATCACCTCCACTTTCTGCCGAGGTAACAACTCACCCTGAGCCGCTGTAATGCCAAGTTGCTCCTGCACGGACTGTACATATAAAGCATTATCCCCGGACAAAATTTCGGTTCGATTCACCCCCAAAACGTTTAAGCTGCGGACCATTTTCAAACTCTCAGCTCGCAGTTCATCACTAAGCCGAATTATTCCTGCCAACCGATCATTTAACCCGACAACAACAATCGAACCATTCGAGCTATTAGCTTCCAACTGTTCAGACAACGCTGTCGTATCCTGAAGTTCTTCCAGCGCCCAGTTCACACTTCCAATCCAAACCTTTCGACCATTTAATTCTCCCCGAATTCCACGACCATGGAGTGTCTCGGTCTTAGCATTACGATCCGCTATAACCCCCTGCTTTTCTGCATACTTCCTAATAGCATCTGCCAAAGGATGGTGACTTTCAAACTCCAATGACAAGGCGATTTCCAATACTTCATCAATCGTGTTCGTAGTCGACACCCAAACCGAGTCAACGACTGGTCGCCCATAGGTCAACGTCCCAGTTTTGTCGAAACAAAAAGCCTGCACCCCGGCGATGGCCTCAAGAAATCGCCCTCCCCGGACTAAGACTCCTTCTTTAATACCACGCGTCAAAGCGATGGTGGTTGCTACCGGAGTGGAAATTACCAACGCACATGGGCAGGAAATTACAAGGACAACCAAAGCCAGGTGGAAATATTCATCAAAAGGTAAACGGAATACCACCGCCGGGATAATCATCAACAACAATGAAACCAGCATCACTAGCGGTGTGTAAATCTCCGCAAACTTTTCAACCGTCGTTTGAATACCTGCCTTTTGCCGCTGTGCATCAGCGACCATTGCCATCGTGCGAGTAATCGTCGAATCATTCACGCGGGACGACGTTTCCAACTGCAGCGTGCTATCGATGTTCGTCGTTCCTGCAAACACCAGATCGCCCATTCGCTTAGTTACTGGCATCGACTCTCCCGTAATAGACGATTCGTTAACGTGCGACTCACCTCTTACAACCTGCCCATCAAGAGGGATCAATTCCCCAGCCCAAACTTCAACTAAACTGCCGACATCTACCTGTTCAATCGGCAATTCCACCGATTGTCCTTGTCCGGATCTGCGACACCTGGCAATCAAAGGCGACTGTTGCAAATGCCCTCGCATTGCCGTTTGCACCTGTTTCATGCTCCACTGTTCCAGCCATACCGAAACGGAGAACAAAAAAGTCACCATACTAGCTTCAAACCACTCCCCCAGGACTAACGCTCCGATCACCGCAACAATCATCAAAAGATTCATGTCCGCTCGACCACGTATTAACGCTCGAACCCCAGGAGGAATGACGAACAGAAACCCCAACAAAACACTTACACCATAAAGAACGCGTGTGTAAACCGTGGTGTCACTCGTCATCCATTGCAAGAAACCGTTTACAGGAACAAACTGAATCGCATGGAAAATAATACCGGCTACAAACGTCAGGCCAGACAGCCAGGTAAGGCTAGTCCGCCAACGCTGCCGACGACTTTGGAAATCTGTCATGTCACGTACATCCCGCCAAGGATGGGCAGTCATTCCAAACTCGGACAAGAATCTGATGACACCATTTGGAGTGACAATAGCGGGGTCGTGCTGCACATTTAAGCGTTGACTAAAAACATCGCATTCCATTTCACCGATGCCTGGTTTACGACTCAATTCAGACTGAATGAGCGCAACCTCTGCCGGGCAACACATTTCCTCGATGAATAAACTTAACCACTGCATGTTTGGATACCACTACTGCCAGCAACCCTTAATGATACAAGTGTATTAATTATTCGACATGTCCGGCAGGAATGTCAATCAAGACCAACGAACGCTGCCGTCGCCAGATTCAACTTTGCCAATCACCCAGCTTTTAAGTCCCAATTTTTTCAGCATGCGTTGAATATTCTCGGCGTAGAAAGGACTCACTACTAAAGTCAGACCGCAGCCACGATTGAAAACTTTATCCATTTCTTCTTCTTCAATTTCGCCAAGTTTTTGAATCCAATCAAACACGGGCAATACATCCCAGGAATCCCGGTCTATCACGGCCGTCACGTTGTCAGGCATGATGCGTTCCAGATTTTCCTGAAGTCCTCCGCCGGTAATATGCGCGATCCCATGAACAACTTTTTTGACTTTATAGTGAGACAGAATTCTCTGCAGTGCCCGGGCGTAAATTCTGGTCGGCGTCAGTAAGGCCTCGCCCACCGTGACTCCCAAACCTTCCACATGATCATCGATACCCAAACCAGCCATTTCAAAAACAACTTTTCGCACAAGGCTAAACCCGTTTGAGTGGATCCCGCTTGATTCAATTCCGATTACGATGTCGTCCACCGTAATCGCTGCACCGTCAATTAACTCGTCCTGCTCAACGACACCTACGCAGAAACCGGCCAAGTCGTACTCGCCGTGCTGATACAAATCGGGCATAATCGCTGTCTCGCCAGCCAGCAACGCACAATCAGCATCCACACAGCCATCACTAATTCCCTGAACGACTTGTTCTAATGCTTCGGGATCATCGTGGCTCATGGCAACATAATCAAGGAAAAACAGAGGTTCAGCCCCGCAGCAGATAATGTCATTAACACACATCGCTACCAGATCGATACCGACAGTGTCATGACGTTCTACAAGTTGAGCAACTTTAAGCTTTGTCCCTACTCCGTCAGTTCCGGAAACCAGCACCGGATTATTGTAGGAGCGTTTAAAAAGACCGTTATGAAAATCCAGCTTAAACAGACCTGCAAAACCACCATCCAATCGCATCACACGCGGCGAGAACGTTCGCTGCATCAGTTTGGGAAGACGCGACATGGATTCCGCGTAGACTTCCAGATCGACCCCTGCATCCTTGTAAGTGGCCTTGGCCATCTATGCAATTCCTTCTGTGGACTGGGAAACAACGCTGTATTTGAACAAGAGATTAACCGTCATTCTACACTTTGTCCCAGGAAATAATAGTTAGCCGGTAACTGGATTCTACGAGCCTTTTAATTGCTCAACTCTTCAAGAATGCCCAGAATATTTCCTGCTGTATAGACGGCAACCAAAGTCCGAGGTTCCCCTCCCTGTTCCGGCGAATAGAAAGCAATAATTGGAAGTTGCTTACCTTTGCCCAGCTTTTCCAGTTCCGCGTCAATCTCTAAACCGGTCTTCGAATCCATGTCTGTCCAGTCAGCTACCAGTTGGACCACTTCATGTTCATTTAATGCATTTTGAACCACCTCGGTATTGAGAACAGTTTTTTCCAAAGTCTTGCATGTCAAACACCAATCAGCCGTAAAGTCCACCATCACCAGACGCTTGTCCTGATTGACCAGTCGATCCAACCGCGATGCCGTATAGAGATTTTTTTCGCCTTCTTTAATGGCAATTTCAACACTAACACCTTCCACTTGGCGTTCGAGAACCTGCCTCTCTACAAATGCCTCGAGACGACCTTCCATTTCCATGGCAAACCAACCAAAACAGAACCATCCCAGCAAACTGGCAAACGCGACCGCACCTAGACGATGCCTGACCTTCGTTCCTTTTGATGCTGTGAAAGGAACTCGTCCATACCACCAGCAAGCAGCCCACAAGGCAAACAGAAAACCAATGGTTGGTACGAGCAGCGAATAACCAACGTAGGTCATGATGAATACGATGGTGGCCAACAATATGTACCCCATCAACTCTTTGAATGTCTCCATCCAGATTCCGGGCTTAGGTAAAAACTTCACTAGCCCTGGAAAGGCCCCGATAACCAAATAGGGGATTGCCATTCCAATCCCAAGAGCAAAGAACACCAAATAAACATTAACCGCTCCCTGAGAGCCACCTTCCTGGGCCATCTGCTTTGCACAGTAGGTCAACGCAACACCGAGCCCAGGACCACTACATGGAATTGCCAATAGCGTCGTAATAATTCCTTTAAGATAAGCCGCGACGGGGCCTTCTTTTTCAGCTGATTTTGCCATCTCGCTTGAACCAACAAATCCGGGAATTGGAATCTCCCAAACCCCGATAAAACTCAAGCCCATCACGAAAATGACGGCAATCATGATGATATTGAAACTATCACTTTGATTCTGTTGTCCCCAGCCCAGTCCCATAAAGATAGCCAGAGTTGCAAATACCAAGAATACGGTCATCAACCCAAACGAATACCACAGATTCAAGGAAAAGACTTTACTCCGTGATTCACCAGACTGATTCACAAAGGACATGATCTTAAGTCCAATGACGGGAAGAACACATGGCATGAAGTTCAGGATAAAACCTCCTAGCAATGCAAAACCCAGCACTGCGATGAGAGACATTTCTTCGGCCTCCTGTTCCACATCACCCGAATCTGCTGTTTCGTTCGGGGGGTCTTTCTCTGCGGTTAAACGACTCCGATCAAGCCCAACATTAGCCAGTGCCACATCCAACTTTGCAATAAAATCGATCTTTTGCGGCACACAAATCCCCAAGTCATCCGTACATGCTAAGGCATCAACGATGACTTTGATCTCCAGTCCCGTCGGATCTCCCGGAGGCCCAAGAAGCGGAACATCCCAGTTGACAGTGCCTTTCACTTCTTCAACGTCGAGATCTCCGTAAAATTCATAGTGATGAATCTCCGGGGAAGCGTCACTGACAACAGAACCACTAACCTGAATACCTTCTCCTGTCACTTTAAGAATCGTTGGTGAAGGACCGCCACGTTTTTGCGTAAGCGAATAAATGTGAAAACCCTCCGTGACAGTCACTGTAACTCGAACGATGCCGTTTCCGGTCTCCGGATCGACATAGTAACTCGCCGCCCCTTCGATTTTCTCACTCTTGGAGGCTACTCCGGGATTCTCAAAACCTCCACCAAGACCGGGGGACTCAAATCCGCCACCGAGATTAAATGGTGAATCACCTAATCCCGTGGTAACCTGATCAACCATCGGTTCCTCGGTTGGCTTGTTGGTATCCACTCCACTGACGACAGCTGCTAACTCACCTTTATAATCCGCTATGACTTCATTTTTCTGAGGGACACAGATTCCCAAGTCATCTGTACAAGCAAGGCTCGATATTTTCAATCTCAACTCGGCACTAGCTGGATCATTGAGTGAACTTTCAAAAGTGAGTGCGGCAGTCCAGGTGATCTTCCCCTTATGCTCTTCAATATCCAGGTCACCATAAGCGGCCTCGTATTGATGTATTTCAGCGGGTTGAGCCGGCGTGAAGTCTCCAAGCTTTACTCCGCCTGCAGGATCAACAACTGAAATAATCGTTGGGAGCGGGCCTCCTTTTTTCTGTGTAACTGAATAGATATGAAAACCTTCGACAACGGTTGCCGTAATGGAGACGACCCCTTCTGTCTTCGAACCGGCCTTCATCTGAAATTCGGCCTTCGCTGTTACCTTGGGAGCATCTCCTGCGCCAAATTGAGCCAGACCATCCGCTTGAAAAAGTGAGACAGCGTTGAGAGAAACCAATAGCCAAAGAAAGCAATTGTAAAAGGTCGGTTTATTCATATTCATTCCATGGGTCACTAAAACCCTATAAGCAGAAATCATAACCATAAGGTAAAGGGTTGATTTTAAACAAACGCCATCATCGCATCTATAGACGCCACCTCAACTTCAAAGCAAATCCATCAGAAGATCAAAGCAAATCTAAAAATCAATTCGTTGCGCGAGACCTTTGAGGTGTCGATTCACTATCGCCATCTGCTTAAAAACTCTCTGTTCTGGGCCAAGCCAGATCAGCCACTGTATCCCGGCTAATACTACGTACGCTCGGTCATAAAGTTCAACTAACTCAACATCATTTCTACCCAATACACGCTCCAGTTGGTAATACTCCAGACCTTGTCTCATTACAGAATCGCTATGACCGCCGTAGCTACCAAGAAATCTAGCCAAGTCTAAGCATGCCGAATCCATTTTAATAGCTCCGAAGTCAATCACTCCTGAGACTTTGTCCGCTTCAAAAAACACGTGATCCGACCAGATATCAGATAAGGCCGGAAGCAACATCATCTCCAAATGGGCGTAATGTTCCAGTGCCTGCAACAGCATCGGAAGTTTTTGCCGGGCGTGCGAAATAAAAAGAGGAGCCAATCCCGATTCTAATCCCGCAATTTCACAGCCCGACAATCGGTCCAACTGGCCGTCCAAGAGTTGTTGACTTAACTTCAAGCGATATGCCAACGAGGTCGACTTACCCTTTTCTGACATCAGGGCTGAGGATAAATTGTGATATCGAGCTAACCACTGCATCGCACTTTGCAGCTGAGCCTCTGTCAGAATCCGGTCTTTAATCGGGGCGCCTGCTACCCAAGGGCTTAAATCCCAAAAACGGTTTTCAAAAAAGAGAAATCTCCGGCCTGCGTTTGTCTCCTGTGGCACAGCGATTGGAAGTCCTTGTCGTTGCACTTCTGGAATAACCCGGCTGATTAGTTGTCTGGTATGAACAGAAGGTTTATCTTGCGGCCACTGTTTCAAACAATAGTCCTGCGAATTCCAATCAACTTTCCAGATACTCGAGCCACTAAAACCAGCTCCTCCATGAAATGGAGTTACCGAGTCCGGTGGCCGGATATCATATTCTTGCAAAACTCGTATAATTAAATCGGACATCGAAACCCACAAAACTACCAATCCATTCAGGTACGTAGACCAGCCACATTTATGAAACTCGTCGTTGCAATTATACAACCTACCAAATTAAGAGCAGTACAGTCTGCTCTGGAAAAGGCCGGTGTGACCCGCATGACTGTCTGCGACGCGCAGGGTTTTGCACGTCAACGCGGTCAGACCCCACTCTATCGTGGCATGGAGTATAAGTCCCAACTTCTACGTAAAATTTCTCTGGAAATCGCTGTCAACAACGACTTTGTAGAACGCACCATCGACATCATCTGTACCGCAGCAAAAACGGGGGCGGATGGCAACATTGGTGATGGGAAGATCTTCGTCATGCCGATCGTCGACACCGTCGACCTAAGTGCAGACATACGAGGACCGGAAGCGGTCTAGAGAATTTTCTGATTTCATTCAGTTAACCAATTGTAAAGATTTGCGATAAATTCTGGTTAAACTGCCCGTTTGTCATGACCTCATCAAACCCAGCCTGTCTAGCTCCAACTAATTTCTCTTCCTGCACATGAGGCCCAAAGGCTAATGTCTTTATTTGTTGCCCACTGACTGAAATCATTTCAAGAACTACCGATGGCTCAAACAGCGAACACGACAAATCAAGAATTGCCAACTCATAATTCTTCTGCTGCAACTCGTCTTCAAGTTTACCCGGCGACAATACCGTCCTCACACTACTACCATGCATCGCGGCAGCATGAGTAACTCGCGGTCCGAACATCAGGTCACTAGACAGAAACAGGCAATTCAT
>Ga0315322_10000817_pt1 | contig 23681 bp, 26 predicted proteins | sample M110021515metaG_FD_203461 | JGI IMG/M metagenome (GOLD analysis project Ga0315322, IMG submission 203461) | Ammonia-oxidizing marine archaeal communities from Monterey Bay, California, United States - M1 100m 21515 | ecosystem: Environmental > Aquatic > Marine > Intertidal zone | place: USA...
ACACGACTCTTAAAGAAATTTGTTATATCTACGTTTTCTTCTTTAAATTTTTCTTTATCTTCTATTTTTAGTTCAGATAATTCTCTTGCTGCATTTTTTGCAGCACTTGCCAAAAGTATTTGATTATTTTCTAAATTTGCCGTAGTGCCATTTAGATTATTAAACATTTTATTAATTCCAAGGGCAGCACCTGCGACCAAACCAACAGGACCAGCGAGCCTAAGTAGTCCCCCTCCTACAATTTTTAACACATTTCCGAACTTCGCTAAACCAGCTGGCTTTCCAGATTTCATTAATGCTTGGTTAGCGAGTCTACCACTTTCCATTACAGATTTACCTTTAGAACCTCCAAGGATACCCATTACCCCTTTCAGACCTCCGAAAGCTTGGCCCACCATCATCGTGCTAATAACTCCATTAAAAGCCGTCAAGCTAGCAGAGACAGCTTTATTCTTTTCAGTTACCTCTCCTAATACCCCACTAAGAGCAGACATACCTATTTGTACAGCAAACATCTTAGTAAGAAAATCTCCACTCATTCCGTCACCATCATTTCCAGCAGATCCCTTTGATCCCTTAGCGAAGTTAGGTATAGCCCCAGTAGGTTCGTCTCTAGTGTTAGTGACGGCTAACCCCATTGGGTTACCAGAGTTTCTAAGTTTGGGATCTTGGTTTATGCGAATCTGATTTATTGGTAAGCCAGAGGCAGATTCCCTTTGTATCGCATCTTGCAAACCGCCAGCATAGTTAGGTATATATCCAGCAGCCGCCGCTTTAGGGACATTGGTTATAATTTGTCTAGCGTATTTATCTTTTGATAATGCGCTATTTTTAAAATCTCCAAATTCAAAATTTTGGTTTTCAAGGCCAAAGACTTCTTCAATTACTTTTCTATTAGAATCGAAAACAGCATCAAGCTTACCCTCGTTACCTTGAGAAACTCCTCCTGTAATAGCCTTCATTATACCCTCAAACATAGCTCCTCTCATAGCTCCAAATGCTCCAGCTCCTCCTTCTGCTAGAACAAGGTTTTTTATTTCTTTCGCTGAGTATGATTTAGGCTTAGCTTTAAGAGATCCTGCCCCTTGGCCAATAGCTTTATTAAGGGAGACATTAACTGCATCAGCAAGAGAATCATCCAATATAGAATCGAGCTTCAACAACTTAGCAAACTTTGAATTTTTTTCATTCAGAGCTGGGTTGATACCAGCGACACCTCCTAAAAACTGGTTGAAACCTTTATATGGTTTTTGAAATCTGTGGTTTGCTGCAGAAGGTTGAAATGGAGCTTCTTGAGGTATAAGCATCACTGACTTCTGAGGCGTATTAGCATTGTAAATTTTACCTCTCACAGCCATTAGAGCTTTAGCTTCAGGGCTATTAGGGTGTTTATCTAATACATTTTTAACTTTGTCTGTTTTGGGGGATCCGTCTTGATTAAAGAATACAGCTTTATTAGAAGGGTTTATCTTATCTAAGTTGTAAGTCCCTCTAAAAGAGCCTAAAACAGTCTTAGCAAAATTAGGTATATAACCTCCAGCAGCCCCAATTTTCCTAGCTCCTACTGGAAGACCTATGGAAGCAGCCATATCTTGATTAAAGATAGCTGACCCATCTCCTCCAGCATAATTAGGCACTATGTATTCGCTACTGTTAGCGACCATAGTCCCTTTTTGCCCACCTCCAAAATTGAAGTTCGGTATAGTTACTGGTCTAGCTGAAGAAGGAGCGCCACCTACACCCTTACTGATATCTGAGCTTTCTGACCCATAACCAACAATAGCATTGTAATTTGGAATGAATCCTCCAGCACCGCGACCTTTAAGCTTTCTGGTATTAGTCATAACTCCAGGAGCTATTTTAGCTGCAATACCTTGCATCCTAGTCATTATTCCCACTTGCTCATTTAAAGCTGTAGTAAAGAAAGCTGTTTGGGCTGCTCTCTTTTGCTCTACACTTAGAGTGCTATTCTCGATGTTTAGAATCTTTTTTTGTATATTAGAATTACCTAGTAGAGTAGAGGCTATCTGTCCTTGCAGAGTAGCTTGTTCTTGTGCGGCTTTATTTAAACCAAAAAATGTTTTAAGTGATCCAGCCCCGAATCTCACTAGATCAATAGCTAGTTTACCTATTACAGCCGCGAATACAGCTAATCCAGGACCAGTAATTATATTACCTATACCAGCTACTATTCCTTTTGCAAATTTACTCCCTATAGAATCTCCATCGAAAATTCCTGAAATACCTTCTACAACCGAAGAGAAAAATCCTAATAAAGATTTAAGATTATCAGTGACCCCAATTTTCCCTAGAGCTTCCGCGAATTCAGCTACACTTTGAGTTGTCCGATTAATAGCAGCGGAAAGAGTGGCGTTTTGAGCCTCGTTCCGATCATAAGCTTCACTATTAGCATTTTGAGAGACCTCTGTTATCTTTATAGCTTGAGAAGTTTTAGAGATATAATCGTCAAGTATAGCTAAGAACGGGGCAACTTGAAATTTTCCCACCAAACCTTCGGCTATCTGCAACCTTCTAGCGTCTGGCACTTCTTCTAAAGATTTCGCTAAATTTTGAATTAATTTCGTAGCTCCTAAGACTTGCCCAGAAGCATCTGTGACTTCTACTCCCAAGTTCTGCATAGTCTTCAGCTTTTCTATAGATTGTATTCTAGTGAATATCGTTTTAAAGGAGTTGCCGATAACTGCTCCGCCTCGCGCAGTCTTAGCTTGGACAGCTGTAATAACACCAACCAATTCGTCGAATGAAACACCAGCTTGAGTAGCAACTGAACCTGAACGCTTAATACCTTCAATCAAGTCTCTCTCTGAGACGGCAGCAGAAACAGCTGCGGCGGATAACTTATTAAGAACTTCAGCGCTTGTAATCCCAGATTTATTAAAAGAGTTTATAGCTGCTGTTAAACCTGCAACAGCTTCAGAAGCCCCTAAACCAGAGAGGCGACTTAAAACTAAAGAATCATTTAATCGTTTAGTAACTTCTTCGGCTTTTAAACCCTGACGACTCAATTCCAAAGCAGCTTGGGCTACCACGCTAAAAGACTGCTCCGTATTTTTAGCAACACTAAAGATAGTGCTTTTAAAAGAATCTAATTCTTTTGCTGTGACATTTAAAATAGAATTAATACTAGTTAAAGACTTTTCCACATCAATAGTCACCCTGATGAGATCTTGGAACCCTCTTGTGACAGAAGATAGAATGCCTACAGAAGCTCCGAAAGCTAACACGCGAGCATTAGCGGCTTCCATAGATTTAGTAAACTGATCGGCCTTACCAGTAATTCGACCTAAAGGTTGAGATAACCCTTCGATACTTTTGGCGTTTCCGCCCATATTTATCTTGAGGTTTCTACCTGCTTTTTTAGCTGCCGCCTCGATGCTGGCTTCTAATCCTGTTTGTACTACTGGTATTTTTACTGGCATATCCGTTAACCTTTAATGTAATTACACAAAGATTTACACATCATGCCCAGCTAATCGCATCATTTGTGTCATATCTAGTTGACCACCGTGCTTTTTAGCTTCTTCCGAAAGAGATACAGCCTTCTCCCCGCCGAGTTCTTTAACATCTTGATTGGTAGCCCCAAATACAACAGAGCTATCAGCGTCATCTCTAATTCCACCTGTGTTACCGCTGGATTTACTCTGGGAGTATGCTAGCAATTTTTCTGGGTCATCTCGGATGTTATCAGGTATATCTTCTGTATGTTGAAAGATGTTGAAGAACATCCTACCAAACAATACTACCCGTAGTTGATATATAGTGAGTTCTGTTACAGGTTTCTGGTAGAATCCGTAAGCATCTTCACAAAGAGATAGATACATACTAAAGAATGGTCGTAGAACAGCCTTTTGTATCTGGTCATCAGCTAATCTAGATTGTATATCTAGATGTAAGTCAGTTAATTGTTTTATTTCCCAACCTTCTAATTCTGAAAATTCATCCTCTGTATAGAGGTTCTGTGTTAAATCTTTATCTTTAAACAATAAAAATCTTAATAATTCATCTGAACTCCTCCCAGTACCATAATCTTCTGCAGTTTTTCCAACGACTTCAGAACGGCTTTTCTTTAATTCGTATAATTCTTCAGCTCTCTCCAGTATAATATTATTATACTCTTCTCTTTGAGAGGCCAGTAGGAGTTGATTGACAGTGTTTTTTAGATTTGTGATCTCGCCTTCAAGAGAAGCGATTTTCATATCATCTTTCTCTTCCCAAAGTTTCTCTTCTAAGACGTATTTTATTCTCTCAGCTTCTGTCTCAAGACCCCTCTTTAGGGCTACATCTTTATATTTTTCGAAGTATTTGTGGAGATACCTTTGGTCTCTAATATTGACATGTTTAATATAAACAATACTATCACCTAAAGATGCCTCTGTATAGCCATCAAAAGCTTCCCCTATTAAAGAGATATAGAACTCATCCTTCAAACCTCACCTTTTTCGACATCTTCAATAAGCTTATTAAATTCGTCAGGAGAAGATGCTTGGTTAAAGAACCAGAAAGCTAAGACCGTGGTAACTTTTTTTACAACGTCTGAGTAAAATGCAGAAGCCTCGTCCTCTTTCTTGTAGTAATCTTCAATTTTTTCATCAAAATCCTTACCTTGAAAATAAGGAGCGAACTCCCCATCAGCATCAGCCTTGATGTTTGTAAGCATAAGTGTATACCAAAGAAGTAGTCTGTTTTGAGCTTTATTATCAGCGGTATGGTTAAACAAGCTTTCCATAGAAGTCTCAGCATCTACGAGCTTGCGCCTAATCTCTGCTAGGTCAGTCTTTAACTGGTCCAGCTCTTTTAGTTGAGCATCAGTCTTTTTTTCAATAGTCTCTAGACGAACATACTTATTTTGAATTTCAAAGGTTTCTTTATAAAGAACCCCATAATCTTTAGCCTCGTCTTCAGTCCAGACACCGCCAGTATCACTGTATTTTTTATATAGCATAGCCTTAGTCAAAATACCTTTTTTAACACAGCGGCTCATCTCCACAGAGTATTCCAGCTCAGCTTCTTCCAGCTCCCTACGAGAAGGACGTTTAATAGAGATTTGGATAGGAACTTTCTTCTTCACTTTCTTAGTGACAGTAGTCTCCTCTCCAGTCTTCTTGTTTTTTCTTTTAGAAGTTTTTTCGACTTCTTTTTCTTCTTCGATGGTGAACGAATATAATTCTTTAAATGCCATAACCTTTTTCCTTATTTAAATGTAAAACTTACCTGATAATTATCGATTCTTGAACACAAATTTCTAATAGATTCATTCCCGCAATCTAAAATTCTTTTTCGAATCCAATCAGCCTTATCAGGGGTAAAGTGATCTGCGGTATCTATAATCGGGTGATACTTCTTTGGGATATTCTTATAAAGCTTCTCATAATGAAAATCATGGTCTTTCTTCATATCTTCTACCAACATTAGCATCATCTTAAAAAGCCTAGAGATCTCATCATTAGACAGCTTTTCCAAATTTTTTTTAGCGTTCATCCTTAAACCTATCTTATTATATAAATAATAGTGTAAAAATCAACATGGCAGGTTTTTTATCAAGCGACCAAATAACAAAAGTTCAGAACTTAGCTGACACTTTACATACTACATTTGCGCGAACTATAACAGTTTATAAGAATGCTAAGAAAACCCTCATAGCTTCTAATAGCTCTTGGAACTCTTTGTATGGAAGAACTAATACTGGTTCTGACAGTTCAGTTGAATATTCCACGGAATCTCAGACTTTTCAGGCTCGGATATATTACGATGACATGGATACATCGTATTTGACAGATGATGGCCCAGCAGATCAAGCTGGCACTCAAAACAAAGTGGTAGTATCTGATGGTACAGTAAGAATAGTGGTTAAAGTAGATGGATACAACTATCTCAGTGAAGCCCGTAGAGTTGAGTTTGATGGTACAATGTTTATAATAGAAAGTGACGGTACACCTAGAGGTTTCACCTCTAATCAATTCTACACCTTCGTTCTAAGCCCAACTGAATAGATGGCAAAACTCCCTATAGATGTCCAGAATGCTTTAAAAAGGCAAGCCCCAAAAGCTCTAAGAAGAGATTTTGAAAAGGACATAAACAAGAAATTCAAAGATCTAAAAAATGAAATGATCAAAGAATTCTTGACTGATCCCGTTACTATAGAGCTGCTAGAAGGAGCTGGAGCATCAAACGTCAGTGGTACTCTTGGTGGTATTAGTAATTTATTTGCATTTATAGGTTTTAATTCTGGGGAGCAGCCAATATCTCCCATCTTACAATTGCTAGAGGGGACTCAAATAATTTACAAACAAGAAATAAGACAAAGAGGCATAGGAGTTGAATTTGAAGTCTCTTTACCTACAGCAGAAGATATATTCATGGTCACACCTTTACCTTGGGCTTCTGGGAGGAGTTGGGCTGAAGGTATAGAAAGAGGTTTGTCAGGCTTAGGATATTTATTAAGAAAAAGTGACGGAAGATCGGGGGCAGCTATCCAAAGCCGTGTAAAGAAAGTCAGAAGCGGTAGATTTCAAAATAGACCTTATATATCTTCTTTGATAAAAAGATACCGAAAACGATTTGAAAACTTGAAATGATTGAACAATTCCAACACAAACTAACCTCATCTTTCTTTTTGTGGTTTGATAATTTCTTACTTAAAAAAGGTGAAGCTTACAGCAATAAGACTGGAGAGCTATTTAATTATGCTGACCCCAGATTAGATTCTAGATATGTGGCTTATGGAAGCCCTTATAAACAATGGGTAACAGATTCATCGATTTCTGGAGCTATTATACCTACAGGGGTTTCAGTAGTAGGGGCTGGTACATCAGGTCGAGATAATGGCGTAGTTTTTGATTTCGAAAATGGCAGAGCTTTATTCTCTGGTAGTGATACAAGTATGACCGTCACAGGGGAGTTCGCGGTAAAAGATTTCAATGTTTATCTCACTAATGATACCGAAGATGACTTAATAGTAGAAAACAAATACACTGTTAATTCAAGACTGCCGTCTGGCCCACTCACGTATATCGAGCCTTATGATGATGTAGTCCCTGCTATTTTTCTATCTGTTTCTCAAGCAGAGAATAGCCCATTTGCTCTTGGAGGTATGCAAGAAACAAAAATTCAAGCTAAAGCTGTTGTTCTCGCAGAGGACACATACCAATTAGATGGAGTGATGTCTATCTTTATGGATTCAGTTGATGAAGTAATTGCAGCTATACCAATGTCAGGTTACCCAATAACAGAACTTGGAGATCTAAAAGGAGGAGGCTTTAATTATACAGGTCTATCCGAAGATTATAAAAGTGAGTCCAGATTCTGCGTAGAGAAAGTTAAGACCTCAAAATTAACAGATAGGACTAGAAACGTCCTTGCAAATGAGCTTTATGTCGGATTTGTAGATTTCGACATAGAACAATATCGATATCGCTTCCAATAAATTTCATATTTTAATATTAAAACTGTAAACAAAATAAAGAATCTTTAATTATGTCAAGAAACAGAGTAATTTACCAATCAGAAGGCTTGTATGTCAGTAAAGACGCTAGCGTCACAGGAGCAGCAGATCACGAACAGCTAAGCCGTGTCCAAAGCGCCAACTACAGCTTCACCATCAATCGACAAGATGTTAACCAATTTGGAGATCTAGCGAGAATCGATTCCTTGGTTCTCGATGCTCCTACCGTTAGTCTTGATTTTAGTTACTACTTGACAGATGGATTTAACGAAAGATCTCTAGGGTTTTTCGTCCAGACATCTGGAACAGGATTTATAAATAGAGGTGCAGAAACTACAGCATTCGCAAGTGGCAACTTGGCTTCGGGACATTTAGTGTCTAGCTCTGGAGCTAACTTTTATATCGTTACTTCTCCTGATGGTGTAGATTTGAATGCTAAAGGAGCAGGCGATGCGCTAAATGGTCAAGATACGACTATAGGAATAGGTAATTGCTATCTCAGCGACTATAGCGTAGACCTCTCTGTTGGGTCTTTGCCTACTGTAAATGTTACGGTTGAAGGAGCTAATATGAACTCTAGCACTACTGCCGCTTCAGGGAGCCTCCCTTCTCCTGCTATAAACCAAGAATTGGGAACAAAAATTAATAGTGGAGTAGCGCTTCCTAATCCTACTGAAAATGGAGGAATCACTGGTACTATAGGTCAACCTGTTATAACAGCATTGCGTCCAGGAGATGTAACTCTGGATCTAGAAGATATCGATGGAGTGTCTTTGGTAAAGCTTGACGGAGCAAATGGAGCGCATATCCAAAGCGCTTCTATTTCTCTTCCTCTCTCAAGGACTCCAATCGATAGGCTAGGTAGCAAGTTCCCCTTCGCAAGAGAGGTCGATTTCCCCGTCAATGCCACAATGAACATCAGCGCAATTGTCGCTGAAGCTCAATCTTCTAACTTGGCAGATTTGCTAAACTCTGGAGTCGAAAGAGCCAGTATTTTAGTTAACGACACTAGTGGAACCCCAGCTATCAGATATGAAATGCTCGGCCTGAAAGTAGATAGTCAATCATTTTCCTCTAGTATTGGATCAAACAAGACTGTAGATATCACATTTTCAACTCAAATTGGCGGTCCTAATGATACCGATAACGGAGTATTTATGAGTGGTATTAATGGTTCCCATAAAGTATTCTCATAATATGAGCAAAGTAGACAAAGAGCCAGAAAAAAAGATTTTTCCTCAAAAGGGAGAACCTAATTCTGAACAGCCAAAGAAAGAAGAAGCTAAATCTTCAGCTGGTTACGAAGGCCGTAGGGCCAACAAAGTCTGTAATGACGGTAAAGACTGGAAAGACTTCCACTAAAAGCTATGAGTGATTCAAAAAAGAAAACAGCCCCAAAGAAGACTGTAGAGAAAAAGGCGGAAGCCCCTAAAAAGGCAGAAGCCCCAAAATCTACAGCTAAGACTCTTGGCGACCTTAAAAAGGAGTTTGTAGCAGCCCGTAAAGCTAATCCTGAAAAGGATGAGGCTCTTCGCGCTGAATACCTTAAGAATAAGGCTATCCTAAAAGGCAAATAATCTAGGTGTAAACAACACCTATTCCACTGGCATCTATACCACCCAACTGTCTAGGTTGGGCTTGGTAGATGTTATATTGAGCTGCCATTTGAGTGACCTTATCCATACAGTCGTTAGCTAACCCTCGATAGACTTTAGATACCTCATTACGGTTAATGAACGTCACAGCGCTCTCACCGTCTCTTAGGGACAAAACGTTGTCTCCACTCACAGATGACTTAGTAATGCCTCTGAGGGCGTTCCTAGCCTCTTTATTGTAGTAATTAGAAAGGTATAGCTCTTTGAGGACGTTCTGAGCCTCAATATCCATAAATCCATATGTCCCTGTGGCGTTATCTCCACTAAAGTTTGTATAGAGGTAAGTATTGACTTGTCCTAAGTTCTCATAAAGCCACCCGCTAACACTAGCGACTGTAGCTATCCCTGTATCACCATCAAATTCCGTGGTGACAATCCCTGAAGCGAGGTCTTCTAATACATTCGGCATGTAGTTTATTACACCATCTTTATTGATTTAACCAATCAAGAACTTCTTTATGTTTAGGATTATTAGGGTCTAGTTCCACAGCTGGAACTGGCTGGGGTGCAGTAGCGATATTACCTCTGCTGTTATACCTATTGAACTCCTTGATAATATTGTCATGAACAGCGCCTTTTTCATAATATGGATTAACTCCCACCTTACGAGAGAAAGCTTGCAGGTCAGCTTTGCTCATTTTGTTTAGCTTCTCCTTGAGAATATTGATATCATTAGTACCAAAACTATTAGTTTCCCCTGTCCCGAAGATCACTTCCACCTCTTTCATTACCTCTTGATATCTAGCTGTGCTAGTCTGGCCATTCGCCCTAAGCTCATCTAACTCCTCCAACAAACCCTTCTTAGGGGGAATCTCTTGCCCAGTAGTCACCTCATTGAAAGGCATTCCATTCTCTTCTTCGTTTTCTTCGTCAGCCATACAGTATTATATACACTAAATAAAAAAATTACAAAAAAAAGCCACCCCCGAAGGAGTGGCTCTCTTTATAAGTGTTAAGTCTAGCTTAGACGATACATCCAAGGAGGACACGGTTGTCAAGGACAACACGACCTTCTTCGATTTGACCGTAGTAACCAATCTTGTTCTGACGAACACTGTATTGGTCATCTGCAATCAAGTTCATCTCACTGTTGCTATCTGGATCAGTAGCAACAACGCGCATGAGGGAATCGCGAGTGCGATCAACTCCAACGACGATCTCACTAGCAGCACCGTCAAATACAGCTGTGTTGCTTCCATCGAACTCAGCGAAGGAGGTATTCCCTGCAGCAGTATCAAAGATAGTGTTGAACTTCTGTCCTTTACCCATCTCGTTAAACTCAAGAATGTTAAGACCCATGAAGCTATCAAGACCAGCATTGCGGAAAAGATCTTCACGAAGTGATTCTGGAGCTGCGATACCAATTGCATCTGAAGCGTCACCAGCTGAACCTGCGCCGTCACCGCCGCGAGTGTTAACAGGGTTATAAGCCATAGAGCGAATGCTACCGATAATCTCTGGAGAAACGATAAGGTCAGTAATACCGCGAGTGCGAGAGGTGGGAGTTCCACCGATCCATGAAGTATTGATGCGCTTAGCAAGAGTCATAAGCTTATTGAGGTCATCAATAAGGAATGAACCAGCAAGAGCAGAACGGAAAACCTGAGCATCTCCAGCGAGTGGAGATGTTTTAATGGTTGCGTTAGCAAGCGAAGTCATGACTAGGGAAGCGGATGTGCGCTCCTGCTTAAGAAGAATCTCCTGTGCAACACGGGAGAAAGTCTTACCGATAACATCCATGCGGCTTTTAGCGGCGTAACGACGATCAAAGTCAACAGCAGAATCAAGAGTGTAAGTGGCAAGCTTCAGCTCGGAAGCTGTAGGAAGCACTTGGTTACTTGGAAGTCCACCAGCATGGCTTTGGCTCCATACTTTGACATAATCTTCATCAGAGATGTCGTAGTAAAGGTCAAGCGGGATGCTAGGATTGTCGTCAGCGTCAAATTGAAGCGACTGGAAGAGAGTGCTGATAGTAGGAGCATTGTTGAGAACCTCGGCCAAAACTGGTCCGATGAAATCAGCAAGAGCTACTTGAGCCTCATGTGCAACAGTGCGGTTGCGGGAAGCCATAGCTTTCACAAGCTCGACTTGTTCTGGGGTACGTTTTAAAGTGATTTTCATAATAATAAAATTCTTTCTATTTATCGGTTACAATCAAAAGATACAACGATGTAATCACCAGCAAACTGATCAGTGGTAGGTCCGACGCTTGTGCGAGTTCCTGTTCCAAGAACATGTCCGAAAGCTTTAGCAGCACCGCGAGCAGCACCAGTGACTTTTCCATCAGTGTTATTAGAAGCGATGATAGCGGTTCCTGGAGCATAGCTAGCAGTAGTTCCATCAAAAGCAGATGCTGCTAGTGTGAAAATTCCTTTAGTAGCAACTGGAACAGCTTGTCCTGGAAGCAGTGCTTGCAGTTCTTCTTGTTTCTGTGGATTGTAGAGCAGCTTCTCGCCGTTCTCATCATTTTTTGCAGTTTGATACAATGTCAAACCCAAGGGGATATCCCCAGAGGTAGAACCTGTAATCTTGAGATTAACTTCAGGATACATATCTGTAGTACCAACGAAAGGATAATCGGTTTTACCCAAGTAGCTGTTCGTCTGGTAGGTTACAGGATCGTTATCAAAGTTACCGTCTGATACCTTCACGAAAACGCCAGCATCGCCAGCGCCTGTGTCAGTAGTGCTTGTGAGAACATCACTGCCAATGACAGCGTACATGTTCACAACATCGTGGTCAGAGTATTGTCTGAATGGTAGAATTCGTAATGCCATAATCTATTTTTTGTTTGTTTTCTAAGAAATTTGAATATTCTCGCGAGAGAAAGCTGATGCGAACTTATCGCGCAGTGAAGGCTCTTGGGAAGCTACAGCTTCATTAGCGTTGGATACTTCTGCATCCACAACTTCAGCAGCGTCGAGAGCGTCTTCGATTTTAACCTCTTCAGTTGAAGCGGTTGAAAGTTTTTTAGCGACTTCTTCATCAATACGAGCTTGAATTTGAGAGTTGAACTCTTCTTGGACCTCTTTATTTTTGGTTTTCCAAAGAATATCGAGTTTGGAAGCGAATGCCTCATAAGAAGCTTCATCTCCAAGACCCTTAAGCTCAGAAGCGAGGAATTCACGATCTTGGTCATCAAGTTCGAATTTCTCATCAATCTGATCCATACGAGTATTGAACGAAGCAACAGCTTCTTCAGCTTTCTTTTCATTCTCAAAGGAAACGATACGCTCACTGGCTTCACCAAATTTAGCTTCCAGTTCTGCAACCGAAGCTTTGAGGTCTTCATATTCTTTGATTTTTTCTTCCTTCTCCAATTTCTCTGCTTCAAGATCCTTACGGTATTGTTCGTCCCGTTGACGGATTGCATCAGCAAAGGTATCGGTCATAGAAGCTACCGCCTCTTTGGAGAATTTCTTCTCACCAAGAAGATCCTTTAGTTCGTTTAGAGTTTTTTCAAGTTCCATATTAATAATGTTCTTTTCGTTGTTTACATTTAAATTACTGTTTTGTGAAATTTTATCCCTTTTATCAGATATAAAAACTTTTGTAGTTTCCTTGGGGGAAGAGTATAACCCCTTAACATCTGCGGCTGGATTCAAGGTGTAAGCTATACCTAGTGGATAAATGTCACCCTTGATAAGTCTATTGATAGTCTCGCCCTTATCAGTTTTTCCGTTCCCTCCATAGCTCCTCAAAAACCCCTGCATTTCTGCTATTTCTTCAGGATCAGAAACTATCCTAGCTTTGCTCAATTCATCACTTCCAACAGCTAAAACATAATCATTAAATCCGACTTCCCAGCTTGCTGAGACTTTTTGGAATTGTTTGCTATTCTCGTCTAGCGATTTCTCTACTAAGTTAGTGAAACTAGAGTTTATAGTCTTATATAAAACAGCTCCCAAAGCTATATTGAAAGGCTCTTTCATAGAAGCCGCAGTTTCTTCTTCTATAAGTTCGCTAGATTTGTAGTCACTGTAACCAGCTGAAACAATGTGTCCTACAACTTTTTGTTTATCATGTTCAATATTAGTTGGCTTATGAATAAACTTATTAGTGTATTTGACAGCGGTTTCCGCATCCATACCATCACCATTCTTATTGAATTGATTTATGACGGCAGCATTAAAAGCTACACCCATAAGATCTACATTCTCATTATAGTCTATTTCTTTTGGTATAAGAGGTTCTAAGTTTTTTAGAGAAGCCTCTGATATCAACGAAGCTTTGTTTATCTCACAAGACAACAGCGGAGCTTCAAAAGTCGCGGTATATTTGTAATCCATATTTACTCAGAGTCTTTTTTGTTAGCTATATCAGTTAAGAGGTTAGCGTAGCTTTTTTTAGATTTATCCTCTTCACTCTCTGACTTTTTACCTTTTTTACGTAGAAGTTTAAAATCCTCCTTAGTTACCTTACCATCTTTATTTTTATCTAAAGCCGCTTTTTGTTTTGGAGACATGGCAGCTTCAGTCTCTTTTACCATCTCTTTATGCTTCTTCATAAACGATGCGTGATCGGGACCAGCCATATAAACAACTTTTCCATCTTTCCCTTTATGCGAGTGAACGCCAGTAAGCCCCATTTTCTTAGCATCAGCCAAAGCCTTGTCCTTAGAATCAAAATAGTGTTTATCGACATCTGGAGAACCATAACTAGAATATTTCTTCTTTTTAGATTGACTTTCTTTGTCTTTATCTCCGCAATGCATTGCTTCAGAGATATCAACTTCGATACCGTTTTCTGTATACTCAAAATTATTTTTCATGGCTATGATATAGAATTGCTGCTGGATAAGTCTCTAATGAATGTTCAGATGATATATCTAAAACCTCCCGTAAAGTATCTAAATCCTCTATTTTATTAAAATCTTTTACACATGATTCAAGGGTTTCGTCCCAAGATTCTTTATTCTGTGAACAAACTATAGATTCGCAGAGATTAGAGAGCATCTCTTCTTGAGCTTGGCTAAGCTCTTCGACTTTTAAATGAGAAGACATTTTTGCCTTAGAGTCATGTATAAAACTGTCTATAGAATAGATTGTGTCTTGAATATTAGCCCTAGAGTAAGTAGCGTTAGCTAGAGGAATACCAGTGGTCCCCTCTGGCCTACCGCTTTCTTTTCTTGGGCCTGATGAACTGCCTGAAGGGTCGAATACAGGAACTCCACCGACTAGAGGGTTAAAGTGACCCTTTTCACGCTCTTCAAGGAATTCTTTTTGAGCTGGCTCTAATTTATCGGGGTCTGGGAACTTTCCATTGTGGAACATTTCCATCCCTTGTTTAGGAGTAATAATGCCCAGCTCCATAAGCCGAGTAGAAGCCCTCATTAGTTGCACTTCGTCCCTCATATCGATATCTTTCATTTTAGCTTCAGGCCAAGAGCGGAAACCTAAATCTTTAGCGATCCTTTTTATCTCTTTGTTTAAGAAATCATTTAAAAATCCATGACGCGACTCCTGTAGCCTATCAATAAATATTTGAGCTTTTACTTGGGTAGCATTGAACTTCTCTTCTCCAACTACAATATTTTGCAAACCTTGTTTGATATCCTCATTGAGAATCTGATACTTCTCAGGGCCGAGAACTAAATTTAACTCAGGGATAATAAATTCAGCTTTTGTGGTATAGTCAGAAACTAAAACCCTACCCACACTTTCATTTTTGAATAGGTTCTGCATAGCAGTCATATTGTTTGGGTTAACCCCTCCCTTTTCTGGATCTGCGCCCATAGTAATAAGCAGAATAACATTCTCTACTGTGCGAGTAATGGATTGATCCATTTTCTTCAATTCAAGCTTCGCATTGATATCATCGAGTACTGGGAACCCAAATGGTATGGCAAAAGGCTCATAATCTTGTTTCTTGTAGAAAGAGAAGGAAAGCCTCTGAGGGTCTAGGTCTATGCTGATGCCATTATTGTTAAAAGATCCTGTCCTAATAGACTGTTTGATTTCATCGTCTAAAGCGTTAAATATATCTATATCCTCTTCTGTTTGTGGGTTGGCTAGTCGAGCAAGCTCATATTCAGATAACACCTTCTGATATACTCCTCCATAAGTAAAAGTCGTCGCCCTCTTAGCTATGACATCATATGGATTAAGCAAAATATATTTTAAAGGGATTTTATTAGTAGAAGTCCCAATCGTACCTACTTGATTAATAAGTCTAGCATAATCATCAGCTTTAAATTTTCCGTCTACACGGTAAAGGAAAACATTACCACTACGATAATACTCTCTAAAATATTGATCTTTAAGGGCTATAATGTTAACTTTTTTAAACCATTCGTAAAAGAACTCTCTGCTTTTTTTAGAGCCACCTTCTAAGTAGATATCAGTGTTGGTGAACTCTGACATAATATCTATTGCGTTTCGGAATACAGCTACGTTGCAATAAGCTTTTTGACAAAGTTCTATAGCATCTCTGCAGGTAACTCCTTCAGAAGAGTATTCGTAAGGCAGTAGCCCTGAACGGATACTTGAATATCGATTGTGCAAATTAGTGTAAGCGGCACGATTAGTCCTAGAGCCTGAGAAGTCGCTAGTTGATGCCCCTTGTCGTCTAGCCTCAGATGTATTACTATAAGAAGCATCTGAAGTGTAAAACGGCTCGCCTAGTAATTCAGGGGAAGCCTCTTCTGTATTATCACCTGCTTGTGAAGGGTGGTCTGAAATATTGAATTTCTTCCAATATTCGGAGCGTTTAATATATTTTCTTTTAGACATGAGATACAAATTATCTTACACCTCAAAGTTAACTTTCAACTTTTAAAAGTTAAGAAATAAACATTGGAGTGAAGGTGTTCTGTTGGTCTGATATGTCATCCGATTCCATATCGAAAACAACATTCATCATCCAGTTACCTAGAACTAAGGCAGAATAAGAATCTTTACGGGCTTTATCCGCACCAGTCTGCTTTCTGAGGTTAGGGGGTAGGTCGAAGCTCTGCGTCCCTTGTGCAGAAGTCGTAATTTGGACCATAGCGCACTGAACTTTGATTAAATCCATCATATCTCTTTGATGCTCTACGAAGTCGATCATCCTCGCACCTTTTGGTCCTTTTTCATTTGTATCGTTTCTTATAAATTTTAATTGATCGATTGGAACTCTAGACTTTCTTTGATTGTTGTAGTCATCATTCATTGCTGCACCAGCGAAGAATATACGTTTGTGGTCAAAAGCTGATTGTAGGGATTCATTAGCTAATCTAATCCAAGCAGATGTGGGCTTCCTCAAGAAAACAAACTTTTTATCTGATTTGTTATATTGATTCTTAAGCCTTCTTAAGTTCTTATTGTAATCTTTTGATTTGTCTAAATCAGCCTCTATTACTCCTACATTTAAATTCTTCCTTTTGAATATCTCACTTTCATTACAAGAGTTGATAAATTGTACTCCACCGTTGTAATCTCCTACCACAGCTGATATATTGAAGTGTGTAAGTACATAAGCCATATATTTTATATGAGTTTTAAGGCTGGCTCCTGATAAAGCGTAGCTGTGAACTATCGTCCCTTTCCTAGTTTGCTTGTTTATTTTTATAAGCATCATCGCAAAATCATCAGAGCTTTCACTTTCAGACCACGATGGGTCGAAAGCCAAGATGTATTCGTCTTTAGGATTACCCACTACTTCTACAGATTGTCCTTCTCCATCTGGGACCGTGCAAGCCGCCATTTTGCTAACCTTAAAGTATCCAGAACTGTCATCAGTGAAGATAGCTCCAAACTCTCGGTCAAACTGAGATTGACTCATTGTTGATTTAGATTGGTTGATTAAGCTTTGATCATAAAGTTGTTCTGGCGCACAATCATAACTAAAATGCATTATCGTTCTATGCGCTCCATCTTGATTGTTCTCATTTAATATTAAAGATTCGTATTTTTGATATATTTTATAAAGATATTCAAATTTATAAGAGGCAGAAGATAAACCAATGATTTTGTTGTTTGGCCACCGTTTTCTTTCTTCTTCCTTCATTTTCCCCTGCTCTATCATCTTAGTCTCTAGATCGTAGACCTCTTGTCTTTCAGTAGGATTCTCCACAACAGACAAGAAGGGGATAATGACTTCGTTGTAAATCTTTTCGGGCATCAGCAATAATTCGTCAATAATCATCCGTTGGAAACGAAAACCCCTCAACTTTTCTCCGTCACCCAAAGGTAACGCTCTTATGCTGCTTCTACCTATTTCCATAACCCATTCGTCATTCATCTTAGATGTGCGAGTTATACACTGAGAGAAGAATGCGGCTTTAGGGTTTTTTGCGATATCTTCGATCTTTTTAAAAATCATTTTAGACTGTCGAAAAGACTTCGAGATGATACCTATCTGAACACCTTGATTAAAAATAGCGTCTAAGAGCGCGAAAACGCCTGTAGAGAAGCTTTTGGACATTCCGCGACTCCAGATCCCCAAAAAGTAATCGGACTCCATCATGGACTTGATAGCCATATGCTGGAAAGGGAATAATTTTACCCCTGTAAGCAATTCACAAGCAAAAGAAGGATTCTCTCTAAAAAATTTATAAAGGAGTATCTTAGCTTCCGCTTCTTCTAAATACCCCTCTTTTTCTAGAATGAGTTTGTTTATATCCTTGTACTCTCTGTGGAGCTTCTGTTTTCCTGTTTCCCAAGCCATCTTTTTTAATTTCTTTGTCCCAAAAATATTGAAGGTCTACTTCCCAGAGCTTCTTTCCTAAAACAAGGATTTTGGGTATAAGCTCCTCGCTTTTCTCTCTAGAGCCACTAAACACAAATTGACAGCAATCAGTATACTCAGATTGTATAGAACGCATCTGATGATAAACATAATCTAGTTTAAACTTCTTGAAGCCTTTTTTATTGGTGGCCCACATATCATCGAAGGCTGTTTCTGTAACTATATAAAGATAACAACCAATAGATCTGCACCTTTCTAACTCTTTTATAAAACGCGAATAGCCATTTGTAATAGTAGAGCAAAAATCCTGGTAAGACTTCCTATCCACAAATGTATAGTCATATAGATCACCCCCTACGGCATAGTCGCCCACATCCAATTTCAACGAGTCAGAATTGATAAAAGATAATGGCTGTTGTTCCCTAGTGTCAATTAGTATAGGTGTATCACTATAATCTTTTTGAAAATCTTTTGGTAAAGACGCTGATAGCATGGGGAGCATATCGATATGCTGACAGGTTTCACGATAACTGCCGAACATCTGTTTGCAGATGTCGATATCGGGCAGGCCACCCGTTAGTAGGTAAGTGGACGGTGGACCTGCTTGAATGCCCTTGGCTCCCAGCTTTTCTTTTAAAGACTTTTTTATAAATTCTCTAACCTCTTCTCGCGGAGCCTGATCGCACCACTTTTTCATATTAGATATATTGATGAAGTCAGTAGCGAAATACTGATCGTAATTTTTATACTCTATCGCTTGATGAGTTAACTTATCAAAACGTGGGTAGTATTTTACATAATAGTCGCCCACAAATAGATCATGAGCTTTTACATGAGTATGTAAACTTCTTCGGCTTTTGAACTCCTTGCCGCATTCCTGACATTTAAATTGCATCTTCTTGACTTATTCCTAAAACTCTAGCTTTCCATTCCGCCATACCCTCTAATCTTTCAGCTTCTTCTTTGATTGATTCTTTTTGCATCTCAGCTATTCGGATCATTGTCTCTCTTTCTTCCTGTTCTTGGAATAATTGGACGATAGATAAAAAAGATGCGTTCTCCTTCTGCATTTTCTTCATACGCTCCCCCCTGTCACCCTGAAGCTTCTTTGTGAGGTTCTCAATGCGAGTTTCGCACTGATGATACTCGCTACTCTTTGTCTTGATGATTTCAGCTAAGCGGATAGACATTTCTTGCTGCTCGTCTGCCTCATCGAACATGCTGTTCAATTTATTAAGATGAGCGCTAATAACTTCTAAATTTATAACTTCTTTGCAGACGTTTAGATAAAGATTTAATTCGTCAGCGGTTAAGTCGGGTTTATCCCATGTTAGTCTAACAAATTCATGTTCGAACAACACCCTATCCTCTTCATTCAGAAAATTGTTGATAATTTTTAGAAATCTAGAGTTAGAAAGGTTTATTTTTAACCTATCTATACAAATTTGTTTCTGCCTATTGAGCTTCTGCTCGTTTAATACTAGCCCTGTAGCATCATTTATTTTTTTTATGATTCGCGAAGGAGATTTCGGAGAAATATAAGAATTTAAAGCTCCAGAATCTTGAGACGGTAAAATATCTGGGTTAACCTCTCTAATCTTTTCCAGAACTACACGCTGCTCAGAACTCAGAGGTTTCACGTTCCTAGACGGGAAAACTATCTTGGCTATCTCCAATGAAGACAGTCCCTCTTCCGCTTGCTGCAAAATGAATTCTCCTTGCTCTTTTGTTAAATTTATAACTTCAGCAGGTATTCTACTTGTTGTTTTGAACTTTATAGAGTTCTCTACTAAAAACTTACGAACAGCGCGACCTTCTTTAGATCTGCCGTCTAAAGACTCATCGCCAAAGCATTTTTTGGTCAAATCAATAAGATCTGGCATGTCTTGAGAATTAACTCTTAAAAACTCTTTTTGATCTTTATTCAGCTCCATCACTTATAATATCTTGCTCCTTTAGTATCTCTATAGCTACTTGTAGGAATTTCTTCTTAAGATTCTTCACTTGCCTATAACCAAGCTTTCTCTTTTGCGGGGAGATCTTATATCCCATAAATTTAGCAACATCTTCCTCGCTACTACTTTCAAAATACAACATCCGATAAGCTATGTAATGATTATCCTTCAAACGGGCTTCCATTTCGAAATTTAGCTTTTCAAGCGATGATGAGAAGTCGAAGTCTAAATATTGTTTATTGGTTACTTCTTTTATAAAATCTTCAGTAGAAAGCGGAATTTTTAATTCTAAACCTGCTTTTTTAGATTTTTCCCACTTTCGACAAATAGGACAGTTTGATGAGTCGTGAGATGGCTCTTGATGATTTGGACAAGGGTTAACATAATTCCCGTAGTGATTCCTTACTAGGTTTCTTATCTGATTTGATATGATCCTCCCTATCCACGGTTCAAGAGGCCGCTCTTGATCCCACATGTCCCACTTCTTAGCAATGTGGACTTTTATGATTTGCTCTACATCTTCGAAGTCAAACCACCTGACAGCATTCAGCCGCCATTTATATTGCTGTTTCTTTATTGCTAGATCAATTACTTCAGAGAAGTCTTCATATGTATAATTACTTCCCTTTTTTCTTTTCATCAATAAAGTCATTAACAGATTTAGGTTCACGCCTCCTACTCGTAGTGTTAGGAGTTGGCTCACCTATCAATGACCCTAGTGTTCTACTAGAAATATTAGAGACTTCGAAATCTACTTGAAAATCAGTAATCTCAGGAACAAACTCAGCATCTGTCTCGTCAGACGAGATAACTGAAGATTTTGTTGTCTCTGTAACAGAAGTGTTCTTCGAAACAGTAGAAGCTTTAGAATTCAAAGGCTGACCGCACTTCGTGCAGAAGTTGGGCTTTGCATTAGCGTAAGAAATTTTAGTTCCGCAACTTTGACAAAATATGTGAGCCATACTATATATTTTACTGTTTATGAATTAATTTTCAAAAAAAACAAGTTTTGATGCATCCTTTTGTTTATAAGCTGTTCGCCGCTTTCGCGTTGACGCATTTTCCTGTTTATATATTATTATTACACTTTCTTCCAATTTTCTAACTTAGAAATGATGAATTTTAAAATTTTGCTCCTAACAATATCTTTATTGGTGAATTGAAAGGTATCAATACCGTTAGCTTTAGAATCTTCGTCTGAAAATATATCAACCATGTTTTTAAAGCCTGTCTTACCATCAATATCACTTTGCATAAAGTCTCCGCAGATAATTAACTTAGTATTTTCACCAATACGAGTAATTAAAGTCGTCAACTCCTTAAATGTAAAGTTTTGCGCTTCATCAGCGACAATGAACTTATTTTCCCAGTTTGCACCCCTCAAAAAGTTTATAGGTATAGCATTTACACGCTCTTTCTGTTTCAGGTAGGCTGTATCGCCCTCATGTATGATTTCTTCAAGTTTATCGTATAGAGGCAACGTAAAAGGGTTGAATTTCTCAGACATATCTCCAGGAAGACTACCTAGACCTTTATCAGCGCTTTCTACGATACTACGAATGTATAATAGATCTTTATCTGCATCTTCAGACATTAATCTCAGACAGCCATATAAAGACATGTAAGTCTTACTAGAACCAGCTGGTCCAGATACGAACATAATTTTAACCTCTGGATCTAGTAGTGTATCTAGAAATTTCCGTTGATTTGCGGTAAATTTAAATTTCCTCTCTTTGAACTTTATTGAAAAAAAGTTGTGAGGCTCCAACTGAATATTAGACAGTTTCTTAACTCCCATATGTAATATACATTACACTGAATTTACAGTTTTACCTGTTTAATTGTCGCAGTTGTTTGAATTGCCGCTCCTCCTTGGGCGGAATATGATTCTGTCAAGACTCTGGCTCCAGCGGGGAACTTAATCAAATCGTCTACTTGAGTCCCCAAACCAACACTACTAGCGCCATACTTAAAATTTAATCCAATTTGCAAATTACTAGTCAACTTTTCCCCACTAAATCCTATTAGAGTGTTTAAACCTGTAGATGATACGGATATCTCCTCTTCAACTCCATCTAGTAACATAGAAGACGCATTCACAGAACCTAAACCGTAAATTGGGGTGCGGGTGTATGCTCTCTTGAAATTTATTTGAGATTGAACTTGCCCCAACACTCCAGCGCTATCATTAACAGAACACGTATGACCATAAACAATAATATCACTATCTAATGGCGGCTCCTGACCTCCATACGCATTACCGTCACCAGTTATACCACCCCCCACAGCAGGATCTAATGAAACAAAATTAGCACTCAAAACCACTGGCTCAAATGGACTTATGCTCAACGACACATCTTTAACATAACACTGGTTGTATATACCACTACCCAACTTAATATTAACAAAATCATCTTGATTAGCATCCAATAAAAAATTCAACCCCGAAACCATCCCCGACTGCAATAAACAACTAACTGATATATCCGCAGATAATGCCCCACCAAATGTAAACTGATCAGAAGCATCGACACTCTCTCCCAATTTACGTCTAGCATTAGACGAAGTGCTATAGCTAACGTTCAATTGTGTAGCTGGAACATAGTCGTTTACTTCATTCGGCGCACTCGATCCAACACCGACTTGACCTATGTAAACTGGAAATTCACTGTATGATAGACTCATTTGTTTTTATTACACTAATTTTGCACCCCGTTATAATTATAGGGGGGTGTATTTTTTTTTAAATAGCTATTATCAATAATAAAAACGTCAGCGACTGGTTCAATAATGGGTGGGGGTTTGGCCATTGAGAAATTGAAGTCGGACTCCCCCCGCGATTATGCTACGCAAACGCTAACTAAATTTTTCAGAAATGGGGTGGGGTCTCTGGGGGTGGCTTGTCAAGTATTAAATTAAAAAATATTTAAAAAATAATAGTAAAAAAAGCTTTTCTTTTAGTCGATACTTTGTTAAAATCTACGCATGAAAGAAATTACCTCAATCCCAGCTTTTGAGTCTGTCCCCACCTCATCAGTTTCTAACATTGAATTCGTTGAAATAGTTGATGAGCTTCGACCTGATCAGTGGGCTGATTGGGATGTAGTGTTCTCTTACAACGGAAAAGAATATATAGGCTCCTTACAGGCTGGAGTTCACAACGCTGAAGATTTCCATCACGATGTCATCGAATACGTCCAAGAAAAAATAATTCAAAATAATTCAAAATAATAGCAGAAAAAGCTTTTTTAAAATCAATTTTTAATGTATAATTCTCACATGACAGCAAACAAAGAACACAAGTCAGCAAACTACAATAGCAGCGTAACTTGGGACGATGGTCGCACAGTTAAATTCAATGAACACTTCGAGGTCGAGGGCTTCACCAAAGTCCTTTCTGTTTCTCCTTCTGAATATTCTATAGAAGAAAACCTTAAACAGCGCAAGGCTTTAGGGGGTGGCAAGTCTTATGGCTACCGCTACAAGTCTATGCAGAGAGAAGAGTGGTATGTAGACTTCGATGCAAAAGCTTTTTGGTCTTCTGATAACTGCTAAAAAAAATCTTTTTTATCTTTTAAAATTCTCAATTCTAACTACACTACCCACATGACAGCGACACAAGAAGCACTAGCAGCAATGGCCAAAGCAGAGCAAGGCATGAATAGTATGATCGACGACATCGTAAAATCTTCAGAAACTTTCGTGCAGGACTGCAAGGAGCAGAAGAAGGAGCTTTTCCCAACAGCCTTTGAGCAAGCGCAAGATAGAGCGCGAGAAAACTTTGAGGACTTCATGCAAGAGCGGGAAGCCGCCCTTGAATTAGACGAAAAAGTTTCCGAGGCTATCTGGCTCCTTAGGGCGACTGATCCTCACATAGCCAAACATCTAAACGATGCCCTTGGCGCATTCAGAAACAACAAAGTAAAAGCATTACACTAACAC
>Ga0315322_10000818_pt1 | contig 23674 bp, 18 predicted proteins | sample M110021515metaG_FD_203461 | JGI IMG/M metagenome (GOLD analysis project Ga0315322, IMG submission 203461) | Ammonia-oxidizing marine archaeal communities from Monterey Bay, California, United States - M1 100m 21515 | ecosystem: Environmental > Aquatic > Marine > Intertidal zone | place: USA...
CTGGAGACAGCGCCACAAGATTATCGACAATAATACCTAGCTGGAATGGAGCAATTCACGCAACAATAACTATTTAATATGGCAAGGAGATGCTTTACTTAAATACTGCTGCAACTGAACTCACGACCAAGACAATATTTCCACACCCCCACACTAATGATAGAGAATTAATTTCTTAGTCACCCACACCAGTTTTTTTGAAAAAAGCCAAAATCTTTTTCACCTCATCATAGCCTTTCTCTGCCTGAGGATCTCTTACTCCCTTAAGAACAAGTCGATGAATATGATAGCTTTTCTTTGCCTTCAGCAGCACACGCTGAGCTTGCACGGGCTTACGGTCATACCATAGATGTTTCGCATGGCGCAAGTAATGCTCACCCATTTCACGCCGAATATTCTGTGCCTTACTGTTGATCTGATGAGGGCGTAAAACTAACTCTAGATTTTCGTACAGCTCATCCGCTTCCTCAAAGCACTTCAAGGAGTCTAGCATGCGGACATGCTCAATAATCACCCTACGCCGCAAATTAATTGTATCAGATGATTGCACGCTACCACTTTCAAGAATCTCAATCGCCTTGATATAGTGTTCCTCGGCTTTGACCGTATTATTTTTTTTCCATAAATCCGCTGCCCACTGACGATGCATGTCGGCCCATTTGGTATGTATTCTAAACCAGCGTTCGCGAGAAGCTCCAATCATATTAGCATGCTTGAAATACTCGTCGGCCAATTTAAAGTCACCAAAGTAGCCATATAAACATGCCAAGTTCAATTTGGCTACAGGTTCGAACGCATGCCTTTTTTCAGCGGCTACATACTGCCTGATTGCTCGGCGTAAATAAATGTCACTATAAGGATTTTTTGCGTTCGCTGCCTCTAGTTGGTATAGAGCACCCAGACGCAGGTGGCGCCGGTAGCTTGGTACTAGTTTAATCGATTCCTCGAGCGCAGGAATCCACACCTCTCTTGATACGGCACTAGGATCCCATCCTCCTGTTTCTTCTGCCATTTTATTTTTTAATAGTGGCAGCCCCCCACGTAGTTCGTTTAATCCTGAGTATATTGCAATTGTCCCAACCGCTGCCATTATCAATACAAGTATAGCAGATACTAGCTTTATAAATTTATTCCGCTCACCTGAACACTTTCTGCTCACCACTGGAAGCACCCACAAAAGACAACACATTAGCAATAACAAGTTCGCCATAAGGTGAGTTCGAAAATCGAACATATTATGCACAGCCATGACGACGATCCCTACCACCCCCGCGATGGCAAGTGCCATCGCATTCGAGCCAACACGAAGCCCATTCTCTGGTAATTTTTGAGCTAGAATTCTAACACGTGAAATTCCAACAAAAATATGTCCACTTAGTAAGAAAACCACAAAAAGAAAACCCAGTATTCCATAGTCAGCCAGCACTTGCAGATATTCGTTATGCACAAACTCAGGATTCGCCTCACCTGTGTCAAGGTTCGGGCTCCAATAGTGAAAACACTCATAAGAATAACTTCGGCTACCTGCCCCAAAAACCGGATGGTCCACAAATTGTTCAGCCGCCATCGACCAGTAGGCGAGACGCGAGTCGGAATCGAACATCACATCCGCACCAGTGGCAGTATGTTGGGCTCTATCTTTAAAAACCATAACAGCACCGGCAACTGTCGTTAGCAACCCAGTGCAACCCAAAATCATTAGACCTATTCTTACGCGCCTCCTAACAATCATGCTTGATCCTCCCACAGAAAGCCACAGCATCACGATCAATACTATGCCACCTACAACTAGACTTATCATTGCCGATCTAGAATGTGCCATACATGCGCACACAAGAGCTATCGCCCCTATCGAAACAAACAATACTCTGATAGCAATAGCAAATCTTCCCCATAGCCCTAGACACAATGACAATATACCCGCAATGATCGCAAAATTTGCAAAGCTTCCACGATAACTATACATACCGGTTACAACATTTCCCTCCAACTTGGCCTTGTTTGTGAGTTCCCATATCAGACTGTACCCGTCGCCGCCCGCTAACTGGTGCAGAGCGGCTCCAAGATGAAGAATCAGTAACAGAACCACAACTATCGCCAAGGAAACCCTCATCTCAACCGTGCCGCCTATTGGTCCTGCGAGTAGATAAAACAGTCCCGCCGCAGAAACCAGAAAGACATCCTCCATGGCAAGATCAGCAACTGGCGACATCGATGCCCGCAACAGAAAATACACGATCGCAATCAATGCTGCCATAGCCCAGCGCCAGTTAGGCACATGCCTATAAACCAGCAGCCCACTTAGCACCCCCCCTAACCCGATGAAAAACAAAGCTGGAGCCTGCATTGGGAGACTTAGCGTCAGACCAAGCAACCCTGCTAGCATCATTACAAGGCAGCAAGTTGCTGTATTTATTACACGCATCATTTCTACAGCTTTTTTACGAACCCAATAATTCTGTGAACACTTTTTGCATCTTATCAAGAAAATGTCTCCTCGTGAAGTGATTCTCGTAATGCTCAGTCGCAGCTGCTGACATTTTACACCTCAAAACATCATCGCAAACTATCTCTTGAATAGCCAAGGCATACTGCTCTGGTTGCCCAACCTCACAGAGTTTTGCACAACCACTACCTCCTACCACATGGGGCACCCCACGCCACCGGTTCGCCACAATAGGTAAACCAAATGCCATCGCCTCGATCATAACAAGACCGAATGTTTCTGTAGGATGACGCGTCGGAAAGAGGAAAATGTCAGCATCAGCATAAGCTTGCCATTTAGTATCGCCAGATAATGCTCCACTAAAATGAAACAGTTCACTTACATTGGCAGCAGTCGCCTTTTTCTCAAACCTCCTTTGCACATCAAGCGACACCCAAGCACCCACCATGGCAAACTCACAAACAATCCCGTCCTGCTTGAGTCGATTGGCCACATCGACCAGATCCAACACACCTTTTTCTACACATAGAAGACCAACATAGAGAAGGCGAAATTTTCCATCATATGCCCGGAGCCTGGTGGCTTGCCCAACGTTCAGGCCATTCATCACTATTTCATTTTTCTTGGCTTGAAAATACTCTCCGGAAGGAGGTGTTGTCACATTTACGTCTATCGCACAATCTGCTCCGTTATAGACAAACTTGGTAAAAAAACTTAACCCTTTTCTTTTTCTATAAAACTCGTCTAAGCCACCAGCATGAAAATGCAAAATAGTTTTAGGAAACAACCATCTAACCATACCCAAATATACAACATCCCGGACAACTGGTGTTAAATTAGGGCTTGCTGGTAAATAATAAAGAACCTTTGGACGCGAGCCAATTACCTTCTTCCAAGTCTTCATGACAAGGACGCCTAATCTCCATATTTTCAAACATGAAGCTTCTCCAACCGATCCCATATCATCACTGAAAGCCATGCGCAAACAATCGACTTTCAAGTCCCGCCAGTCGTGCTTGAACAACATGTCGGTCATCACGGCCTGGCCATGGAATGGCGGGGGTGTTTGCCCGACTAACAATATGTCAGATTCTTTACTCATTCTGCTGTAGATTTTCCCTGCATAAAATAATCAATTCTTCACGTGGATATGCCTGAACATAAGCCGAGTAATATAAATAAGATGCCAAGAGCTCTTTTTCATTCCCTTGGAGTCCGGCTTTTTTGAGATACGATTGCATGAACGATCCACTCAAAAAAATCATACACGTATTGATCACCTCCGATGAAGGGCACTTTTCCACTAAACACATTCGCTGAACCATATAGTGCAGGGCATCCCAACTAGGCATACCTGCCCGCTGTCCAAATTCCCAGTCGAGCACCTTGACTTCACCGTTATCGCTTATTTTAATATTCCATGGAGCAAAATCCCCATGCATCACTGGGGATGTCACCTCTGCCCTCGCTAGGGCTGCAAAACGCTGCATGGTATCATCATCGAGTTTTTCCGCGAGTTTTTCCCAGCAATCCAGATTGGAAACGCTCATGCTATTACCAATTTGCAGCCAATTATTGAGGAGTTCAAATACCAGCGTGTCATCATCGGCCCCACGCGGTGACCGCCCGCTCACAAGCTCTGCTATATAAGCAGCCCCATTCTCAATATCAAATAGCCCCAGACACTCAGGGACACCAACAACCAATCGGCTGAAATCCCTCATTGAAGCATACTCATCCCTCACCACTGGAGCCGCTTTGCCTAAGCCCGCCTTAACCACCCTCAAGATACCACCAGTTTCATACAAACCAATGAGGTTCCTCATCGGCGAACTCACATTCCCCAGCAAAAATCCAAATCCATTCGACAGAGCCTTTTGATCCAAGCCGGAGAACACACCCCTGTCACCCAGTATTAGCTCAAATTTCGGTAGAAATCGATGTAACCCAAGTAGCACCCAAACCCGGATCACACGACGTAGCAATCGGGCTTTCAACCTCTGCGGTTGATAAAGAGCCAAGGTCGCCAGCGCCAGCCTACGGTTTAACGGCAACGCCAACAACAGCGCACCATCCCGCGTTATCTTTACAAGCGAAATCCGCCCTATCTCCCTTCCGGGAGAAAGCACGGCTTCGCATAACTGACGGTCTTTGTTTTTCAACTTTTCCTTGGGCGGTTCATCCTTACCAAAAACTGCCGTTGCACCTTGAAGGCATAGTGCAGGAAGCAGTCGATGGCGGAATTAATTTGTTCATTGCTCGCCAGCTGACGTGCATAAGTTCTTCTAATAGCACGCGACTCTGCAAACTGAAGCTGTACATCGAGTTGTTCATCAATGCTCTTAGCTCTCAGATGTTTGTGACTCAGATTATTTCCATGGAGTCGAAAATCCGCCAAGACCTCAGGCAGATAAACAAATTTTTTACCAGCTTGGATCAGTCGGTTATAATACTCTCCATCCATCACATACTTGAATCGAACATTCAGGAGATGCCCTTCCGCCATCACCGTTTCACGGCGGTAGAATGTAGCTGTCGATGCGATATAACACAAATGAGCCAGCATCATCTTCTTGAGCGGGTAGACGTTCATCGTTCGTTGGTAGGCCCCGTCGCCGTCGATGAAGTTCCAACAACCATAAATCACATCGGCTTGCTTCTGTTGTTCAGCAAATGCCTTCACCTTAACTAAGGCACCGGGTAGTAAATAGTCATCGGTATTAAGCCACATCACCCATTTACCTTTGGCAGCCTTGAATCCCTTGTTAATAGCATCCGACATCCCTTTGTCGGGCTCAACAGTTAGATCAACATGATCGTATTCACGTATGATATCCAGAGTCCCGTCGGTTGACCCAGCATCATACACAAGGTGCTCAAACGTCACACCTTCCTGGTCGCGCACGCTATCCAAACATTTCAGAATATATGTCGAGTAATTGTAACTGGGAGTTACAATCGTAAAATCTATTGCTTCGTTCATGGATTTATAAGTCTGGTTGTCTAGGAAGTCATCAGGATGTGGCTCTGAGCCATTCGTCTCGACAATACTATTTATCAATCAAAGTTTCTTAATCACCTTACAAGGATTACCACCAGCAATAACTCCTGCCGGGATATCCTTCACCACCACTGAACCAGCACCAATTACAGCACCATCTCCAATAGTGACACCTTTCAAAATAATGGAACGTGCACCAACAAATACCCTCTTTCCAATATGAATGGGCATGGGCTCATCCACGTTATCAGACCCCAGCGGGATTTCATGAAAATCATGGTCCAGGATCATGGATCCCGATCCAATCATTGTACCCTCACAAATGATGATTTCCTTCGATGCCCAGACGACGGTATTAGAAATGCCAGATCCTGCCTTAAGTTCCAACACGGCATCGGGCAGATCGGCCACTAGAGAGGAAGGACAGCCGGGGCTCAGGCGATTTGCCCATCGAGAAGAAACGACAGATACGGAACCACCTAACACAACACGAGCGGCACGATGTTTTTTGATAGATGGAAAACCTATCACCTGCACGTTTTGACCAAGTACGACTCCTTTGCTTCTCAGCCACAATCGGCCAAGCAAGCTGATTAGGTTAATGATCAATTTCTTCACTGCGGTAATCATACAATTAGCTTTCCTTAGAATTATTGGCGATATCCTGAGAGTTCACATCTGAATCATAACCACGAGGCCGCAATAAGTGCCATTGCCAAGCGGTTTCTACAATACTGTCTATCTCAGTATACTGCGGGACCCAACCCAGTTTCATTCTTGCTTTAGAGCTATCTGCATACAAGGCTGGGGGGTCTCCTTCTCGGCGTTCAGCTATTTCGTGAGGCACGGGCAACCCCGAGACCCGATTGATCGAGTCAAGGACCTCAAGTATAGAGAAAGGTTTGCCTGTCCCCAAGTTGTAATCCTCATACCCACTTGTAGGTGACATATTCCCAAGTGCAGCAACATGCGCTCTGGAAAGATCTTCTACATGCACGTAGTCCCTCAAGCTGGTGCCGTCTTTAGTCGGGTAATCGTTACCAAACACCTTCAATGGATCGCGCTTACCCGAAGCGGCCTCGATGGCCAAGGGGATGAGGTGTGTCTCAGGGTAATGGTCTTCCCCTATCTGACCGTCTTTCGACGCGCCAGCTGCATTAAAATATCTGAAAACCACTGACGACAACAATCCAGCCGCCCCCATATCCTGGAGCATTCTCTCGATTGCAAGTTTGGTATTGCCATAGGGATTAATAGGAAATTGAGGTGTTTTCTCCGTAATAGGAAGCACGTCTGGCACCCCGAACGTGGCACATGTAGATGAAAATACGAAACGGGATACCCCAGCGACGGTCAGCGCATTAAGCAAACGAATCGTTTGCTCAACATTGTTCGCATAATACTTCAACGGATCATTTACTGACTCACCAACAAATGCAAAAGCTGCAAAATGCATCACAGCATCAATTTTGTGTTCACTAAAAATTTTTTCTAACAACACTCCATCCCCAAGATCGCCCTGATAAAAACAAACATCTTTCGCAATAGCCTGCCGATGCCCGAACACTAAATTATCGAGCACCACTGGAGCATGTCCGTCGCGCAACAACTCTCTAACACAATGACTACCTATGTAGCCTGCCCCCCCAACAACTAATACATTCATATTTTGTTTTTAGTATAAGCTCTAAAACTAGCAAACGAGTTCTTGGTAATCTTCATCGGTTCTCTGTACCCTTACACTCCAATCATACTCTTGCGTTACACGTTCGCGTGCTGCAATGCCCATTTTTTTGCAAATTACATCGTCTTCCATTAAACTACTGATCGCGACGGCTATGGCCTCAGCCATTTTGTCCGGCGAATCTGGTGCAATTTTTAATCCGCTGGTCTTGTCCACCATGATTGCTGCTCCTTGGTGATCAATACAGACGGTTGGAATTTCCATAGCCATCGCCTCTAAGACGATAGCCCCCGAGGTGTCTCTTAAGCTTGGGAAAGTAAAAACATCCGCCTCACTGAATACTCTATTCATTTCATCATGGCTTACACGCCCCATGAAAATAACATTTTTCTCTAACCCCAATAGCTCCGAGCTTTTTTCCAGTGCGGATTTATCAGGGCCATCACCTACAATTTTACATACAAACCTGTTGTTTATTTGTTTCAGGCGACTCATTGCACTCAGTAACAAAGCCCCGCCCTTCCTCGGTTCGATGCTACCCGCAAATAGAATTTGTGTTATATCACCTGTCTTTTTCTTTTGGTCTTTGTCACTGAACTTCGTTATATCGACACCTACATCAATCATCATCTCATGTCGGCCTCCACACCATCGGGCTAACAACTCTTGCGTTTCCTGATTGGCAAAATAGACTAGATGCGCTTTTTTAAGAACAAGTATACAGAGAGGGTTGTAAGCTGATATTTGCACCCTAAAATTACGCAACACCTCGATTAATTTCCCCTTGGTTCCAAACCAATTCAACATGTTAACCGAGACAGTTTGCCCCCCCCCCACCGGCCCCCAAACAAATGGAGTTTGACCGATAAATAACGCGCTGAACGGGGGAACCTCAAAACTATTAAAACTAATGTGATGGTAAACATCGTAAGTTTGACGCCGGAATTCTTTTTGCAGCCGAGTAGTAACAGCTAACTGCCACAAAAAATAAAATAACTGCACAGTGAGTAGCCCCAACTTTTTAAGACACAAGGTCCAGTTAGGCGGATCAACGTAAAGAAAACTCAATCGAGGGATTGAATTTTCGATGAGATATTTATCAATGACGCCGCTGTTATTGGCTCTTGTTACAACAGTGACCTCATGAGTCGCAGCCAAGCGACATACTATATTCCACGCCGTTCCAGCCTCGGATCCTCGATAAGGCTCACAAGCATAAGCAGTAATTAAAATCTTCATATACAAATATACATCAAGGCTTCATGCTTACTCTACTAACAGATTTAAACCCAATAGTATTCTCGCCTGCCTCTCTATAGATTTTTTAAAACCTAGAATCCAAACGCAGCGATAGATTTTCCAGGATTTCTTTGGTGAAATCATCACCTTTTCTGTAGTCTACATACAGCCGATTTCCCAACCATCGTGACCCGCTACCTGATTGTTTCTTGCCTGCTACCACTAGTGTTGTTTTTATCAAGCGAATCGCCATTTCAAACCATTTCATCACGCCAATGTGACTTACGCAATGCAATCTACGGAATCCTGGTCTGAGTAATTCGCCTAGTTCTTCGAGTATATTGAATCTCAGTTCACCTACCACGCATACACACACTCCCGTAGGCTGAACAATCCTACGCATATACAACTTCAGCTCAGCCCACCTAAACTTACGGCCTTTTCTTACCGCCACAAAACCAGGCTCTGTTTCATACCAGGACTCCATCGTAGGTATATTAAACTCCTCAGCACACCACATACGAGGAGCTTCATAAGCATCCTGTAAGGCTACCAAGCAACTTTGATGGTCACATTCCAACAATTCTTCTATCCTATCTTGTAGATCTGAAAATGGTTTTCCTTTCGCGGCCCCCTTTGCCAGAATATAACGTAATTCAACTCCGGCTTGCGGCACATAAAATGACTTCTCCGGCGGTTGCCACCTTCCTTCCACCAATGTCTTTGCATCGATCAGGTGATGCCCTATTCTCCTGTAACCACTAGTCACGTCCAACAGGATGCTCTCATAGCCCCCCCCCCATTGCATGCATACGCAGAAGTAAGCTCCCGGTTCATGTTCTATCGCCTGGATCATCCTCCATCCATGCCTGCGACTAAAATCAGCAAGAAAGCTGAGCAACTCCCTCATTTCCACTCCATAGACAGCATAATCAACATCCGAATCAATCTGATCGGGAAGATCCTTCCATGAGTGTAAGACCACTGGCGACCAAGCCAATGCTTCTAACTCCAACCAATATGCATTGAAAAAACTCTCCAAGGAGTGGGGTATTTCTTGGTTGTGTATCATTAACGAGAGACGCTGGTCTTCTTGATCAAATGCAATACTTCAGCAACAATATCCTGTATCTGCCGATCAACATCCACGACCGTTCCGCGTCGAGTCTTGGTTAAACTTAAATAAGCAGCACGGCTCCGCTCTAAGGCGTCAGCTGATACCTCCTGCTTCCGAGCAAGCAACACATCCACCTCCGCATCCAAAAAAATAAGGTGATCTGGTTGTGGTAATGTTCGGCTCCACAAGTTAGATAGCCACATCGGTCCCCCATATCGGTAACGCTTGGGATCCACCAGTAAATCACCATGATACCGGTCATAGAAAACATAGCCTAACTTCGCTTTACTGCGAAGGTCCTTATACCAACCCAACCACCAGTTGATCCAAATCCAGCCTAGTTTAAAAACTGAGCCAATCATCCCCCTTGGCGGCTGACCGTGAGGGTCATCAGCTGTCGCAAGATGAGCGCCATCCGAATGCTTAGAGAGGGGCGCGGGCCTCCAGTGACCGCTATATACAATACTCCCGTCGCTTTTTAGCTTCGTAGCAAGCTCATCTATGATGGTACTCTTGCCCGATCCGTCGCACCCCACGATAACAATAAAACTCATACCAAAATATAATTACGCTCCAGTTCTACTCCCCCACACACCCTTAGCGACGAGATATTATTAACAATGACTATTCCGGGATGACTCCACGAGGGTCTACGGCAAGCGCATCATTAACACTCACATTATCATTCACAAAGTGAGGTATTGATTGATATGCACCAATCGGGCCAACCCCAACATCAAATCCATATGTGTTGTTATATGAAATACGTGCATTTAACGAAGTGTTGCCAACTCCAACGCCAACGGATCTATAGGCAGCTCCATAGCCGTTCCTCATGACCTGTAGCGAAATGACCGTGTTATTTTTGACCTCTGAATTTTCACCTCTTAATCCAATCCCCATGAAGTGTGTGGAAATTGGAGTTATAATTGTGTTTCGTCGAATCAGTTCATCAGGCCCCCACGATTGTACCCCGTATGTTGTGCTGTTAGGATTTAGCGTTGGGTCAGGGCTTAAGATGATATTGTTTTCAATTAATGTTCCTCTACCTCCAGGAGAAACTGGTGTCCTCGAGTTACCATATATTAACACTCCTGTCGTATAACCTTCGATGTAGTTATTTGCAATTCTAGCATTGGCAGTAGATACAATTCCTGCCAGAGCAACTTGCGAGCCCTGAAGTTGCGCCCTGACCACATTCCCCATAATAAGTGCTTTGGAAGCCTCCTCGGCTCCTTGCATATATATAGGTCTATTTAAGGGCCAGACTACGCCGTCAACATCCGGATCATTCAAACCCGTGTTTTTTACCGTAAGTCTACGCCCAATAGGGCTATAACTTACCACCTCCAAAGAGACACTTCTAGAGGGTTTCCCTGATTCGATAATTCCTCGTATCGCAATAATCTGACCTGGTGTGTAGCTCGTCGTATGCGAACTTACTGAGAAAGTAGATGTACTGATCCCGTCTGCTGGGGGAATTGTCATACCCGTTGTTGTTTTGCCCATATAAGGATCATGCAGTTGATAAATGGACTCCACCCTCATATGCTCAACCAAGTTATCGATAAACTCCAAATAAAGAGGTCCTCCAAAATGGCTCCCATCCTTTTTATCACCCAGTGGATTAAACTCAGGATTGGATAACACCATAGAGCCACCATCGAAAGTATTTCCATGGTATATTGCTTTGCTGATCCATGGCGTAATGTTGACCAACTGCCCACCTCCCCAAATTTTGCTGTTGTCAATAGAGTTGGCTCCATATGGATTGCTCACCGCGCAGTTTTTCATCTTAAAAATCGCAAGTTTACCCCGGATGTCGTAGCCGTTTCCATACCCCCCAATAGCACCATGGCAGTTAGTGAACTTACAATCCAGAAACTCAACAGCTTCAACCTTTCTTGTATCTATGTTTACTATGGAAACACCATCAGCCCCGTTTGGCTCAACATTTTTAGGTTCCGACAACACAGTCGAATCCTTTTCAAACTGCAAATTAAAAAATCTTAACGAACGGAACGTCCCTCTTACTTCAAGAATATGAGCCCTAATTGGGCTGACTGTGGAATAAAGCACCGCACCTTCATCACCCTTAATGATAAGATCTTTTCCTGCCAAATCATTAACACCCATTCGTAGTATTCGGTAGTATGTAGAATGCGTTTCACTATCTGTGGTAAACGAATCCAGCTTATACACACCTGCAGGAAAAAAGAGTGTGTTGTGGTTGCTCGATAGTTCCAGTGCCTCAATTGCGTTTTGTACGGCAGCTGTATCATTACTCACCCCATCGCCTACTGCTCCGTAATCTTTTACATTGATTGCAACTTCCCTAATAATGTTAATCTGTTGCGCAGATTGATTCCCCAAATCATAATCATCAGCATCTTGAAGGGTAAAAATGACAGCTTCAGATAGGGCAATTGTAGACCCCACCAATGGCTTAACCAGAACTGTGACAGCATCTACTCCGAACGGAATTGTAACACTATTACCAACCGAAACGTAATCCTGCCCAGCTATGGCTGAACCAGTTACTGCGAAATTTATAACAATTTCGTCAACCCCGCCCTTCCTTACAAAAGTAACACCGCCATCACTCGACTGTGTAATGTTAGCTACTGCTTGATTGGCCTCAACAGTTACAATATTTACAGCTGACAAGCGTGATTGTAGCTCTAATAAATCACCCTCTCCAATTCGATTTGTCATCTTAAGAGTAGGATTTAGGCTTGTAAGATATTCTTCCCAGTCAGTTAAACCATCCCCATCTGTATCTGCATCTGTAACATGAACGCTATAAATCCAACCTGTGGCAGTTTTTATTGTGGCCGTGATCGTTTCACCATTACCAATATACGCTTCTCCTAGATCACTCCATTCAGTTGACGCCTCATTTGGCTTGCTCCGAATTTGATAAACTTTTCCCCGCTCACTATTCCACGTCAGGTCCATTCCACCTCCACTAGTGAGAACTGGAGCTTCCCACTTCGATTTTGAATCAAAGGGATTAAAGCCAATACGTATCTCAGCAAGGTCTGACATTGAATCACCATCTGTATCGTGGTTTAGCGTTTCTAGCGCTTGGCCCATCATAGCCGTGTTATTATTGACAACACCTATACGGTAAAATTTCTGTCTCTCGCTTCGCAATCCCACAGCATGTTGCATAAAACCTCCTGTACCAATAATATCATCTCCAACAGGATTCCAATCATCAGCAAGCAATAACTCTGAACTCGTCACCTGGTATCTAACTCCTACCTTGCTGTGCCAGCCAACATAAAGAGTAGATACTGGTTTGTGATTTTGAGTCACCACTAGTACTGAACTCGCGTCATTAGGGTCCGTACCTGCAACACTTTCCAACACATTCGTCTGTCCATCTAAATCTGAGTCGACCTCTGCTACTAGATTCTGAGCATCATACAACCTCTCCCAAACGTCGCTCATTCCGTTGCCATTCTCATCTAAGAGAGCCCATGCCTGATTCGAAAAGAATACAAGAATTAGGTATATTTTTATATATATGTTTATCTTACTCATTGGAATGAATATCCACTACTGCTTATGCTGATTTGCACGTAATACTCCGAAATTATGTCTCATTGGGTATACTCAAGCTTATGTGACAAATTGATTATATTAACAACCATTTCAAATTAAAAGGTTGTTGTATCTGCACTCAAGAGTGCATGAAATCCTCAACCTACCTTAATCATCCTGATTACCAAGCTTATTTGATTGGTGCAAAAGTTCAAAAATCCTAGCCGGAATATTTTCTGCGTGAAGTCTTTCTGACCATAATTCTGAAATGCGACTTGGATTTCGTTGTCCTGCGTTCCACGCTGCAATTTCCAAGCTGATGGCTGCTGACATTGCTTTAGCTGTCCCCTCTTCTGCGATTGAGCCCGATTGCTCAGATGCGTAATAAGGTAAATTGGGAAGGTATGGCGACTCATACCCGACAACACTGCACCCCGAACACAAAGCTTCAGCTGATGAGGTATGATAACCTTCACTAAATGAAGAACATAGCGCCATCTGACTTCCCTGAAGAACTCTTGCAGCCTCAGCATTCGGTAGTAATCCACACAAGTGGATTCGAGCCCTAACGTTGTTGGGCAAATTTTTCATAAGATCAGTTAGTAAATGATCATATGCACCTATAATCATACAATCGTAAGCAGCATGTTCAGATAACACGATACCTAGAGTCTCTATAAGTAACCACGGATTCTTTACCCAATCATCACGAGTCCAGCGCCCTACAATGCAAATTTGTTTTTTCTTTTCACCGCCAGCATAAGTCATGTCGTGCGAAATAGGGTGCAATATCAAATGTACTTTCTTGGCTACTTCTTCACGCCCGTAATAACGTGCGTAATCCCTCACCCTATCACGCGCAATGGGTGATACCGCACCGATTAGATCCGCATATGCCATATGCGTTAGCCGTGGTTTATCCATCAAACTCGGCACCATGGCCTTGGCCAAGCTAGCTATTGCCTTAATTTTACCGGTTAGTCCGCCTACCTCCATTCGGTACTTTTGGAACACCAACTTTGTATAATCTTTTTGGTGTACACGCGGGCTCAGTAGACCACCAGAATCGAGATTGATGACCAACAATAGTCCAGCATCTTTGATTGCCTGAACTATCGGGGTATACTGAGGCAATGCCCAAGCATACAAAACTACGCCTTCCGCATCAAATGACTCCCAGAATTCTTTTTTCTCTAAAGATTCAGCATCGACTCTCAGTATGCGATCATCGTCATCATCCATGGGCGGCCCTAGCATGATAGCCTGACTAGGTATTCCAGCCATCTTAAATCCTTCACTCAGGAGACCACTATCGCGCGCAAAAAAACGTTTCGTGCCAATAAAACGTTTCGGAGTGCATGTGAGCCATTTTCTATTTGAAATTTTACTCATCTGTTAGTCCTGCTATGATTATTTTGAGTAAATACATTGGTTATACTGAATAGCGTATTCCATACTCACATTAAGCTAGTGTATAGCTCACAAAAATCACGCGCTGTTGATTTGGCGCTAAGTTGATTTCTAGCTGTTTCCCAACCCGAACGGCCCGCCCTTAAACAGGTCTCACTATTTCTGCATAACTCGCTGATAGCTGTGCCCAGGGCTTCCATATCCATAGGCTCAATCACATAGCCCGATTGTGCATTTCTAATGTAATGTGACGCACCAGCAGCCGTCGTTGTAATAACCGGCAACCCTATCACTCTAGCCTCTTTGACTACCGATGGCCCTGTATCGGCATAAGTGGGAGCTACTAATACCCACGAGCAGGCCATGTGTTTGATTAATTCACTTCTATCCAATCTACCCAGCCATTCAACATTTGGGCCACTAACACCCTGAAGTTCTTCTACTAGATCGCCATCACCCACAATCTTAAGGTTAATATGCCTTAGGTGTTTCCTTTTCATCACATCACATAATTCACGAATCCCCTTCGCTTCGGTGACAGACCCTACAAAAATAATCTCAGGCTGATCAGAGGGAACCCAGTCATGATTAAAAAACTCATTTGATACACCATAATCAATCGTACAAATTTTCGCACTTGGGTGTATACTTCTAAGGTGTTCTTCTGAGACTGGTGACTCGCCCGTAAGGGTCTGAAAAGACTGAATAGTTTTTTTCTCAAAACGGGCTTGGAGCCGCATTAACAGTGGTGGCGATTTGGTATTTTGGAGGCATGCACCAAGATAGCCTTGAAGTGTAAATACTTTATGTTTTGCCTGGCAATATGCCCCGGCCATACCAAACACGTCTTCAGTACCCCATGCATGGATAATATCTGGCTTAATCTCATCTACGAGACGTTTTATTTGACGCTTCTCTGAGTAGTAGCCCGTTATGATTGATACACTTTTCCGCCAACGCCGCAAAACGTAAAATGTTTGGTTCCAATAACCATGCTGTATATTCGACGGTGCTTCCTTAGACATACTTATCCAAGTGAGATCAATGTTTGATAAGTTTTTAAATGCTGGAATAAGTGCTTCCAACCAAGTCGCATATACACCTTGCCGGGCAAGGTGTTCGAGACCCGGTATGGTCCAGGCAGGAACATCAGCCAACACAACGACTTTTATTTTTTTTGACAAAGACATTCTTTAATCAAAAACTGGCATGCTCGGCACATTGGGATTAGCTCCAATCAAGTGAGTCACCCATGAACTGTAATGATTCACTTAACCATTGCTCAGGAATTTCTGGGCATTGTGTATTACCCTCATCCAACAATAGAAGTTCTTTTTCACCCACATTTCCAGGTTCAAAAATTCGAAATTCTTGCTGTGTGTTAGCTAACACATTTGTAAGTTTTGGTTTAATCCGATCGCCAGTCACTAGAATAAACGGTTTGCCATATTTGATAGAAAACAGCGTTCCATGCAGGGTACCTAAAATTGCCGTGGACTCTGCGTGCTTAAAGAGATCCACCCACTGAAACGGATGCAATGACCTATATGTGTGATCAGCCCACTTGCATGACGTCAACGCGCTGATAAGCTTGAGATTCCGTTTATCACAATATGCGCGCAGTGCTAAACCAAGTTTTTCGTCCACCTTAGAACCGTATACAAACACATATTTGTCGCGGGGTCTTCTAGACCAATCAATATCTGGATCAGTATTTAGCCAAGTAGGATCGACGACAATAGTCGATTCTCGCCTTGATGCATTTTGAACCAAATTTGCAGTCGCCTGATCTCTAACCCCTATAGCCTTGAACTTGGCCAATCCCTTACTTACGTAATCGGGGAAAGGTCCACTAGGGTCAGCGGGACCGCAACTTGCAGCATAAGCGACGATCGGATTTTCTAGTTGTCCACTATGCATACCAAAATAGACAGGATCGTGTCCAAAATTGGCATCCTGGTAGTCCCAAACAATATCACTACCAACAACATATCCATCATACTCGTCCCACGGAACCATATCCGCATCGGTGGTAAAAGGGTGATCGCAAAGTGTATCACCAATGCCCCGAAATGGGCGGTTCTTTAAAGCCCAAAAAACCCGTCCCTTCAAAGCTGCTATACTTTTCAAAGGTATGCGTATTTTATTCGCCTGATAATGCACATCATGCAAATAATTGACAGCCTGACATTCATGGCCAAGTTTTCTTATGGCATGAACAATATGCCACGCTTGCATGTAACCGCCGAAATTCGGCCCATTATGAAACGTTATTACACCTATTTTCTTCATTTTACTTATATGCCTATTGACACTCATTGGAATTTTTATACTTAATCATGCCATCTAACAAAACGAGCTACCTCGTGACGACACGATTCGGGTGTCAATGCATCATCCTCAGCGTAACCACACGCTAAGACCATAATTATGCGTTCATAGTTGGGTATATCTGCGACACGTCGTAGTGAGATATCTGCAGCAGTCTTTCTAGACCAGTTGAGTGCAACGTTCGCAATACCTCTTGCGTGCAATGCCAACATCAAGTTCATTGAAAACAAGCCCCCTTCAATCCATGGCTGGTAACGCTCTATCACCTCAGCAAAACAACGCATGTCTGTGGTTATAACCAAAGCCAATGGAACCTGATGACCAAATCCGCGATTACCATTCTGTTGATTTAACACCACTTGAGCCTTGTCTCCTTCATACACATGAACCCTCCAAGTCTGCCTATTGCAAACTGATGGAGTCGATGTTGCCACAGAAATTGCAGATCTTATTTCCACTGCACTCGGAATGCAATCCATCCTAAAACTCCTAACACTGTGACGAGACTTAATAAATTCGTTAAAACTATGGCACTCCTCTTTGCTGTATGTGAAATGAGCTGGTTTTACTCCAGCGGCGATTTGGGAACCACTTATTTTGTTTTCACGATACTTACTTGGCACAACGTCAGAAACATCAATTCCTATTAAATCATGTTTCTCAAAGTAGGCCCTCATTGTTTCTTGGGCCGCCATGTATTGGCAGTTATCGCCATCGCCAATTTGATCTTCCCAAACCACTATAAGTTCCTCTAGGCGCCTAACTACAGGCTTTCCAAACTCGGGTCGAAAATCAGGCATAGCCAAACCCTTTTCAATTACATGATAATGTTTGATTAAATCTGCCTCAATATGCGCCGCACGATGTTGATCAGTGGGGCCTGCCCAACTCGCTGAACTGAAATACCTATTAGCGTCTCGATACGATTCGTAATATAGACGAAAACGTTCGAGCAGGCGCCTTATATATTTTTTAATTTTTTTAAGCATAGTTGGCATCTCATTCGAATTTGATAATACTGTATTTCTTTATATAGGAGATTATCAGCGCAGCATGCGCCTCTTTATCATAGTGATGATCGAGTTTATCGGAATTGAGTAATTCGTCCTTAACCAAACCATTTTTTGCCATCGAAGTTTCATCTAACGATACATACTTCCCGCCACAAGCTTCACAAACATTACCTATCAATTCATTGAATTTTAGAGTCAACTCTGTCCTCTCTCTCTGTGAAGCCCTGATTTCTTTTCTGAGGTTTGCTATTTCCCCTCTGTCATCGTCATCTCTGATTGTTGGAAGCGGAGTGCTTACGCACATCAAGTTGTATTTTTTAGCAATAGATTTGAGAAGTTCACCATAAGTATCTACTGCCGTTACGAGTGCCTCATCTACACATATGCCATATTTTTGGGCCCTATACCATATAACGAATCCAGTATCAACCTCACCTAACATCATTATAACAGTGTCACCTTTATATTTTTCGAGTGACTCTCTAAATATTGGGTAAGCTTGGGTTCTTGAATTTGGATTATCCAGGCCCGAAGCTGTAGCACCTTGCACACATATCGTATTAAAAAACAATTGGGGAAACGTGTTCTTAAACTGAACACTTTCAAATACCATCACATGCGAATCCCCCAAAACCAATATCTCTTTGTAAAGCCTACTCTTGATTGCCGTAGATATTTTTCTCCAACACAATAAAACCCGTTGTTTAACCGGTCTTAACAAATTCTTAACGCGTCTTATCAAATTGGGCTTTGAGGTTACATTTATTTTACACTCAATAATACTACCATGTTACGATGCACACTTACCCAAACAGATTGGGTCGACAGCACAATACTTGATTAGAATTCATACCCAAACAGTTCAATGTCCTGCTTGTAGACTTCAGCTACTCGGGCGGCTTCTTTCTCCCTAAAGTACTGGCGATAATCTTGAGCTCTGGAACTTCTGTTTATATGAGCAAGCGATTTACCTTCAATGCCTAACATCCCTGTTATCTCCTCAAATGCTTCTTGCATATTTTCACATTGACCAACGTAATTTACTAGCAATTTCCCATTTTTATCGCATACAAAATCGCTCTGTGGAGTAAAATGCATCCCTTTGTATATATTCTTTTGATCAACCCACTCATTTACAAAGTCTTTAAAATTTTTGTATTCTTTAATGTGCTTTTGCTCCCATTCTTTGTCTCTAAAATCCATACCGCCCCCCTTAAGGTAGTGGTATGCTGAGACTAGACGATCCCATGGGTTTCTAGATATGGCGAATTTCGTGTATTGATCGAAGTCATCCCCGAATACGACTTGGTAGAAATCCACCGAATAGTGGCCACCTAACATTCTATTCTTTCCAAACAAACTATTGCTAACAGCCATACCTCCGTTTTTGGGTATATGTATAAATACACATTTGTGCTGATCAAACGGCTGCAGCGAATGAGTCCCCTCATGTTTTCTTAAGTTTTGATAGTACTTAAAATGTAGATATGCAACGTACTTTTGTTCCCATTTGAATGGTATTAATGATCGTCTAAGTTTTCTCCAAGTATTTTTCATAGTATCTGTTTTTCCTGTATGCCCAGCATTAAATTGCTACTATCTTAGTTGATTTCTTGTAGTGCCAAAGGGCAAGACATCCAGCCAATATCGCCCCCACTAATGATCTAACCCAAATATCATGTATACTCGATTTTATTGCGTATAAAGGCACTGCAACAGCAAGTGCCCAAAGCAGCATGTATACTAAGATCTCAAGTTGTAACTTATATCCTATTAATGTGTATTTCGCGACGCAATAGATAAGAAGCATCAAGCCTGAACACCTCGCAATTAAATCACCGTTGACCATTCCCACCACACCCCATTCCCCGCCAATCAAAACACCCGATACTTGCATAATTGCGCAAACTATCCCGACTACAAAGTAGCTTTTAACATTGCCAACGGCACGTAAGAGATCGGCATTTACCGTCCAATATAAGTAGATCCACGCAACGATACAACCTGTTTGAAAATACCAAATACTTGGCAACCACTTTTCCCCTAGAAGTATTTCAACAACCTCTCCGGCAAAAACTATCAATGAAGTCATGAGAATAGTGCACAAGCCTAGACCCATCTTTTGCATGTTACGAAAAGCCGACTGCAGCTCCAGCTTTTCATCTTGTACTTTTGACAACGTTGATACATTTACTCTCGTAAAAACATTCCCCAACGACGTGGACATGTTCATAGGGATCAATCTCCCTCGATCAAAATAACCCAATTCAGTCGTACTATACCGCCTTGCTATCAATACATTAATAAATTGCCCAGCAACACCTCGCGCCATCTGCGAAACAAACAACGGTGTTCCGAACTTGTATAATTCTTTTACGCTTACCCATTTGGGTAATCCACTTGGCCGCCATGATACATTTATCCAAAAGAGACTAGCTACAATTAGCCCCATGATCATCTGTTGCCATAATAACGCCCATACACCATAACCAGCATAAGCCAACGTCACTCCAACTAGACAACTTATAGCTATCCCTAAAAAACGTATTAATGCAATTTTTTGAAATTTTAATTTTCTCAGCAGCCAAACTTCTTGCACGCGACCAAAATTGGCCACAACTACAGCAAGCGACATCATGGTAATAACGCTTGGTAAGCGGGGTTCATCAAAGACACTTGCAAAAGTGCTTCCAAGCGAAATAAGTGCAGTTGCCAATATTGCAGATACCAAGAAGTTACTCCAAAATAGTGCTACGTAATCATCTTCACTGACTGTTTTTTTTTGCAACACATTCTGAGATATCCCACCGTTAACAATTTGCTGCATTACATTAACGAATATTGATACTGTGGCAATCAGTCCAAAAGCTCTTGGCTCTAGAATCCGCGCAAGAACCAAGCCAACGACCAATGTGAGCAACTTGCCAGAAACTTGCTCTAATGCAGTCCACATCCAACCGGATCGCGCAGCTTTTGATAAATCGTTTAATTCAACCCCCACTTTACTAACAGTAAATTTTCAAGCATTCAATGTGATGCTTAATCTTCAGTTTTGCTCAATCTGTTGTGTAGATTTCTCACTTATAACAGAGTTATCCAATTCCACTGAGTTTCTAATCAACCGTAACAATCCACCCGATACACACATTGTAATAATGGCCGCTTGATAACTACCAAATACAAAGACAAAGTAGAAAGGGAAAACTAGAATAGGTAATGTCACATAAAATGCTGCTGCTTGAAACTTAGTATCTCTCGTCAATTTTACAATATTGAGAGCTTCTTTCCAAAAAATGGCCATTCCTATTAAGAGGACCGCTAGACCTATATAGCCAACTCTTCGAATAGATTCGACAGGTCCGCTATGATATCCTCCTGTGATAAGAAAGTACTCTTGCAACTCCTCTGGATTACGAGACCTCTCCCCCAAATTGATTTGGAACATAAGCTCTCTTTGTGAAAACCCGAAACCGTCACCTATTATTTTGTTAGTTATATAACGTTCGGTGGTAAGCACTTCTTCCCACATTTCTATGCGCCAATCGATCGAACCCTCAGCATCTTGAACAACTCTACCATCCCAGTCTCCCGGTAAAAACGATAAAGCCCGTTGGGCAGATGCAGGCAATTGTATCAAGTTACCTTGTAACACAACCATCCCGCCTAAAATGGGTAGTGCAAAAAGGCATATTAGTAAAAAGCTAGCCACTTTCTTATGAATCATTGCTGATGCAACAGCCATCAATCCTAACCAAACAACCATTCCTCTGTATCCAGAGTATAAAGTACAAACAGCAACAATCAGCACTGAGAGAAATACAAAAATATTGATAGGGTTAATTAGTTTGAATGGCACATATTTCGCAAATAGGCCTGTAGCGAGAGGTCGCGCTATATCGCGCAACATGGGTAATCTTCCCTCAGTGGCCTGACTAACTTCAACGCCATGATATCTGGCTACAGCACCTGACGCTCCTGCCATGGCATACACAGCAGTCATTGCATATCCAAATGCAGGAACCAGTAAAGTCAGCCCCCCAAGTAACCCCAGAAACAACGCGCCAATAAACATTAATAATGCCGCTCTATTCACTAAGCTGCAAGGTACAACTTGCATCGCCAATACCAAGTACGCAGCAATGGCAATTGTCATTTCAAAATATGCTCGTCCCCCAACTTCCGAAGAGCCAAGAACAGCTAAACCAACAGGGTTTCTCATAAATGTTTGAGCAATCATGACAAACTGCAGAAGCAGCGCAAATTCCAACAGGCCAAACCTCATTTTCACTCTGTATCTGCGGACAATCCAGTGAATAATCATCGTTACCACGACCAATCCGATCACCAAATCTCTAAGTGCAAATCCACCAGGTAAAGCTGTCACCGGTCCTGAGAAAGCAACGGTCATAGGTATCAACAGCCATATATTACGACCCATTCCGGCTACAATAAACAGCACGACAACGAGAAACCCTGCACCAATCGCCATTTGTGGATCTGTCGCAGCCCACTGGCCTAACAAGATAGCCATAGGCAACGTGACAACCATCAATACAGCTATTATAAGTGTTCTTTGATTCATACTTGGAAACTAATTTATGTTTTTATGATTCGATTTATCTTTCTACCCATCCATGGATTATCGATCTCCTGTAACAACATCTTGAATATATATCTTACAAAGAGCGTGTTATAAACAAGGTATCGACTGACAAGTCTTTTAGGCTCTTTACAAAGACGATAGAACCATTCCATTCCGCAGTTCTGAATCCACATTGGAGCCTGTTGCACTTCTCCGGCGTGGAAGGCGAAGGCGGCTCCAATACCGAAGTAAATAGCGGGCGGAAGTTGGTCTTTGTGTTGGGCTATCCAGCGTTCTTGTTTGAGGCAACCTAATCCTACCCATACGAGATTGGCTCCCGACTCGCAGGTTTTCTGGCAAATTCGCTTAAATTCGATATCGGACTATTTGCTGAAAGGAAGTCCATATGAACCTGCTATGCCCTTATCCGGTTGGTCGGCTGAAAACGTTATCTTTCCAATCATTAAGCCTTCCAAACCTGCCCGGTTACGGGCGATTCTCCGCTTTTCTCAACAGCATTGCGTGTATCCACAATCAGAGGTGCCCACGCCAGAAGTTCTGAAATATTGAACGCTTTATGATCCGTCGAGATGAGAACCAAATCGTAGCTGGATATCTCCCCCTGATTCCATTTGATTGACTCCTTACCCTGCCAGTTAGCGTGTTCGCGAGTTGGTCCGATAGCTGGGATATGAGGATCATAGTAATCAACTACAGCACCACGTTCGGATAGAAGATCCAGCAATTCAAAAGTGGGAGATTCACGCATATCATCAACGTTCGCTTTATAGGCCAGTCCCATGAGTAAAATCTTGCTTCCTTTGATCGGCTTGGCAGCTTCGTTTAATGCTTCAGCGGTACGTTGAACCACATACTCTGGCATAGCTCGGTTAATTTCGCCTGCCAATTCGATGAAACGAGTGTGTACTCCATATTCGCGAGCTTTCCATGTGAGATAGAACGGATCAATCGGGATACAGTGCCCACCAAGACCCGGTCCGGGATAAAACGGAGTAAAGCCAAAGGGCTTGGTTGCGGCAGCATCAATGACCTGCCAAATGTCGATACCCATCTTGTCTGCCGCGATCTTCATTTCATTGGCCAAACCGATATTTACACAGCGGTAGATGTTTTCCAACAGCTTGGTAAATTCCGCCACCTGGGTTGAGGCAACCGGCACCACCTCAGAGATTGCCGCTTCGTAGAGAGCCTTGCCCACCTCAGAACAGGCGGGAGTACTGCCTCCCATCACCTTAGGTATATTCTTGCTCGAAAAATGAGCATTACCCGGATCTTCCCGTT
>Ga0315322_10000819_pt1 | contig 23663 bp, 24 predicted proteins | sample M110021515metaG_FD_203461 | JGI IMG/M metagenome (GOLD analysis project Ga0315322, IMG submission 203461) | Ammonia-oxidizing marine archaeal communities from Monterey Bay, California, United States - M1 100m 21515 | ecosystem: Environmental > Aquatic > Marine > Intertidal zone | place: USA...
TTGAGTGGGCTGAGTTTGTCGATGATACTTTTGAAATTAGCCAACCGAATTATTCGCAAGTATTAAGCTTAAAGAGTGAATAAGGAATGGCAAATTTAGTACAAGTAGGAAAGCCAGCAAATGATGCCGAAAAGTGGGCTTTTGATTTTTTGTCAAAAGAATTGCCCGCACATTACACCATTATCGCGAATGTTGATGTTTATTCTGATCATGGCCAACCTTTTGAGTGTGACGCTATCATCGTTGGGGATTGGGCTGTTTATGTTGTTGATGTAAAAGGGTATCAAGGACGTTTAAATGCTGGGAAAGATGTATGGCAGCATGATAATCGATCTGTAAAAAATCCTTTGCCCAAGCTGCATCAGAATGCACGTACCCTTGCCTCAAGATGCAAAGTTAAGCTAAGGCAGCATCAGCATGCTCCTTGGTGCCAGGGTTTAACGTTTATTACCGGCGGATTAGGTGGGGAAATTGTTGTCGTGAAAGGCGAAGATAATTTACCTGTATATCATAAAAACAATATCATTAAGGCCCTTACGACTCCGGAGTACATTACAGCTTTTCACAAACATAAACTTGAAGAAAGCCAAAAGGAAATTGCTTTAAGTGCAATTTGTGATTTTAAGCTGTTACGAGAAAAAGAAAATAAGGTTGGCAATTATTCAAAGAAAAAACATTTGGGAGATAATGGCGACGTTGAGTTATGGATTGTTGAGCCTGAGGGCCACACATTCAACTTCCAATACTGGATGAAATATGTGGACGTTTCAGGCCGACCTGCTTCAAGAATTAAAGAGCTGAGGGCTGAATTAAAGAAAGAATTTTATTTGTTGAGTGAATTGGCCGATCTTCCGTCAGTTCCTGCTGCTCTTTCTTTTCACGATGACGGTGAATCTTTAGCTTTAGTCCACCAAAATATTATTGGTGAGCCTTTGTCTAAAGCTACTGAATACGACCTAAAAAGTGTGATGCTGGATGTTGCTAGCACTCTAATTGAGATGTCAAAACGAGGCATTCACCACCGAGCTTTATCATTGGACAATATATATATTTCTGGGGATAGTAAAGTTCAGCTACTTGATGTTGGCTTTGCCCAGTCAAGGGAAACTCAAACACTGGTTTCTGCTTCTCAATTGGCAAATCCTTGGCTTCCTCCAGAGTACATTGAGCTGGGAACATATAGCCTGGCTTCATTAAGTTATCAGTTTGCCCTCGTATTTCTTCCGCTTGTTTCTAGTGAGCCACCAACTTCTACTTCGACGCTGGAGTTCATTGACGAAGACTACAGTCTCGGCAGAGAGTCCATAAATAGCTCGATTGCTGAAGCATTTGACTGGATTAAAAATGCTTGCAATATAGATGAATCTTCAAGACCTGAGCTTATCGAATTTATAGAATCTTTCACCATAAAATCTCAAAACACAGAAGTTATTGAAGGTTTTGATTTCAGGCCAGGTGCAATAATCAGCGACAAATATAAGCTTATTGATTGTATCGGTCGAGGCAGTACGTCTTCTATATGGACGTCACAGCATTTACTTGGTGAGTATATTTGTTGCTTAAAAGTTATTGATACCTTTGATGGTGCAGATGAACTGGCAAGAAAGGAGTTTGAGGTTCTTAGGGTTTTGTATCACCCCAATATAGTACGCATATTTGATTTGGATGTTATACCTAACAGTAACCAATACTTTCTTACTTGCGAATACCTCGAAGGCGAAACTTTAGATCAAACAGAGTTTGACTCCCCTGAACAGGGGCTGGATTATTTCAGACAAATTTTAAGTGCTCTTCAATACTTGCACCGACTTGGACGAATGCACAAAGATGTGAAGCCGCAAAATATTATCATTTCTGCGGGGAAAGCTAGTCTGATTGATTTCAATATTTCCTTGCTAGATAGCCTACTTATTGGAACCACGCGATATAAAGACCCTTCAGTTAAATCTACAGGATGGACGGCTTTCTCTGACATATATTCGTTGGTAATTACCTTTTCTGAACTATTGTCCAATCAGCATCCATTCTTTGAAAATGACGAGATTCCAAGTCTTGATATTTCTCCAATTATTCCCAATTCTGATTTAAAGCTCCCAAACGGCATTAGATCGAAGTTTGAGCAAGTCCTAAAAAATGATGTTAATTGGGAGGGGATTCAGGATTATTGCTCCTGGTTTGGCGTTTCTGATCGTATCGAAATTGACGTGCCAGACTCAGTTCTGACCAAATGGAAGATTAATAAAGGTTACATGCTAAAGGTGTTGAAATGCATGCTGGCTGATATGCAGCCAAGATCAAGACAGGTTGTTGTACGAAATACGTTGAAGGCTAATGACATTGTTGGTAATAAATCTAATAAAGGGTCTGTTGGTTCGGCTATCAGTGCGCTTAAGTCATTAGGTGTAATTGAAGATCACGGAGCGAAAATCAGATTTTCTCAAATGTTTTTAGAAAACTGGAACTCTATTTCGACTCAATAATTTGATAGTGCAGAGATAGGGTGATTATAAAAAGAGAAATGAAAAACTAATTTACTGTAGATGGTTAAATGATGAAGAAAATTGATTTTTCGAGGCACTCGATAGCCGACATTAAAGGTTGGAATGAAAATGAAGCCCTAGAAGTTCAACCTGATTTTCAAAGGCGGGCCGTTTGGTCAAGCTCTGCCAAGATTATGCTTATAGACTCGATTATAAAAGGTATTCCTTTGCCGAAGATATTTATTGCTTCAAAGATAAAGGATGGAAAGACATATCGAATAGTTATAGATGGACAGCAAAGAATTACCGCAATCCTATCATTTATAAATGATGAGTTTAAATTGTCTTCTCCTTATTCTGGTGAGTATGAAGGAAAGAAATACTCTGAATTACCCGAAGACGCGCAGGGTGCAATCTTGAGTTTCAGGCTCGACTTTAACGAGTTTGAAAACTACACAGATGATGATATGCGCGAAATCTATAACAGGGTAAATAAATATACCTTCGCCTTGAATAAACAAGAATTGAGGAAAGCAGATTTCCCCGGAGATTTTTTGAGCTTGGCAGAAAAGCTCTCAGTCGATGAGTTTTTTGATGACGCAAGGATATTTACTACGGCAAATAGAAGAAGGCTGGGAGATGTCGAATACACATCGGAATTGTTAGCCATTTTAATCGATGGGCCACAGGATAAAAAATCGACTCTAGACAACTTCTATATGAACTTTGCTACTTGGGAGGAGAGTGAAAAGGATCGTATAGAGGGCGCATTTTTGGAGGTCTTATCGATTATTAACCGAATATTTTCGTTTGGAAATATTGTATTGAAGGAATCTAGGTTTCGGCAGAAGTCTGACTTTTATTCGTTGTTTGGGGCTATAGCTACCTTCAACAAAGAGGGGCTAGTGTTGGAAGAGTCGAAGCTTGAATATTTGGCAGAGGATTTTTGGTGTTTAGATGATGCAATAGGCCCGCATGAAAGAGGGAAGCTTGGCGAATACGCTTCGAGATGTTTGTCAGATGCCAACTCATTTTCGAGCAGGAAGTGGCGCATGGGTTTTATTTATAATTTTCTAGTTAGCGCCTCGAATAAGAGTAATGAGATTCAAGTCACAGAGCGGCTTGAGTTTTTTACAAAGGTTCTAGATAGTTTTGATGATGGTGGCTTTTGTCCTCCCGCTACCGAGGAATGCCCAATATGCAAAAAAGAAGATACTTACATGGTTCCTTGTTATAGCGGAGGTGATATTTTCTTGAGTAATGCCATGTTTGCTCATAAAGAATGCTTAGAGAAAACCCCCAACAACTATCTTTATCACAATGAATGATTATATTTCATGTTCGTTTTACAGAGGGCCAGAGTTTCTTATATCCGATAGATTGTCACTAAATGGCCGAGTTTATAACCTTGAGGATGAGCTGTTAGGTCGTGGGGGCAACGGCTTAGTCTATAAGTGTAGCGATGCGGTATCCGGGGATGAGTATGCAATAAAAATCGTCAATACTTTTTACGAAAATGTAAGGACTAGATTCGACAGGGAATGCAAGAATTTGCAAGCCTGTAGTGGTCATAGCAATATAATTAATATTTATGGATTTGGCGAACTGAGCGCAAAGAGAAGATTGCCAAGAAGCAGAAAATATATCGATGATAAGCTTCGCTGGTGCTTGATGGAGTTGGCTGAAGATGGGAATCTTAGTGCCCATCTTGCGAGAAGTGATTCAATATCATTTAGTGAGTATTCAGCTCACATAAGAGGCCTTGCTTCAGCATTAGAATATTTACATGATAAAAACATCTTACACAGAGATATTAAGCCAGAAAATATATTGATTTCTGGGGAGAAGTGGTTATTAAGTGATTTCGGTCTAACCGCACCAATTGATAGGTCGGGTGAAGACCTTACTGAAATTGATGACAAAATCGGGCCAAGATTTTGGATGTCACCTGAAGCGACTAACAAAGCGTTGGGGTGTTCTGGAGAAAATTCAGATATTTGCACGCAGTCTGATGTATTTCAGCTTGCCTCTGTTATCTGGTTTGTTATCAACAACGCTCACCCACTAGGGGTTATAGAAGAGGAGGACTATAAAGGAAAAAAGGAGATATATGATGTTTTATATTCTTCTTTAAAGCACAACCCGGAACAAAGGCCTGCTAATGGAAAGGTTTTTCACGAGAAAATTGCTACGGCGATAGAGGCGTAAGGGTCAAAGATGCGAGGGCCAAGATAATATGGATTTTGCGACTTTTAAAGAAAGCGTTAGGAAAGTAGAAGTTGGTAAACAACTCCCAGATGCAGTGTATGTTCATATATCGGCTCTAAGTACTCTTCCCGAAGAACTTTCATCTGTCGTTATAAGGATAGCTACAGCCCTTAAAATTTCAGATGAAGCCTGGAATGTTATCAAGCTTAACAAAAGGGATTTTAAAGTTACGCTACTCAATTACCCTGAATTTGAAGGTGATAGTTATCCAGCCTTACACCAAAGCTATACGATTGATCTGGAAAAGCTCAGTGTGCGCAAATCTGATTATTCAAATTCTGATAATCCCCCAATTCTTCATCGAAAAGAAACGTTCGTTGAAAATACCTATCCGCTAGCCTCCCTGTTTAAAGAAATAACGGAAGAAGGAGAGAAAATAGGCCTATATGAAAAAACCCGCAATATCGGATTCAAACAAAACTGGCTCCGATTGATTAAGAAAAAGGGGTATTTCCTTGATGATGAAGGGCGGCTTCAACCCCTCACAGAAAAGCCATCAAGCCTTGAAATGTCAGATTTTCAAGGAGATGTGGATAGACATTTAACCGCTATTGATAGAAATCAGCTTTCTCAGCCAATGCAGATTCTAGCTAGACATAATTATCTTGCAGGTGAATATAGCGTTCTTGATTACGGCTGCGGAAAAGGTGATGACTTGCGTGAACTTGAAGCGCACGGTATAGACTGCTCCGGCTGGGACCCGGTACATAATTCAGAAGGCGAGTTGATTAATAGCGATATTGTAAATCTTGGATTTGTACTCAATGTTATCGAAGAAAGATCAGAGCGGGACGAGACCCTGAGAAGGGCTTTTGAATACGCGGATAAAATATTTATTGTTTCAGTAATGATTGCTGGTGAAAGTGTTATTAATCAATTCAAGCAATATAAAGACGGTGTTATCACGTCGCGTAATACGTTCCAAAAATATTATGCTCAAAGTGAATTTCGTCATTATATTGAGACTACTCTGGAAGATAATGCTATTCCTGTTGGTCAAGGAATTTTCATCGTATTTAAGGATAAGATTGAAGAGCAAGTTTTTTTAGTTGATCGCCAACATATTCGTCGTAGCTGGAAACAAAAAACACAAAGAGAGATCAAACTTCATCAGCCTCGCCTTAAGAAAAATATTCTTGAGAAGAATATTGAGCTATTTACTGATTTTTGGGAAACCTGCCTTGAACTCGGAAGAATCCCTGCAAATGATGAATTTGAGTTTTCTGATCAAATTAGAAGGGTGGCTGGATCTCATGCCAAGGCTCACCAGGCCTTAGTCAATCATTTTGGTGATGAGTTATTTTCCGAGTCACACCAAAAGCGCAGGGAAGATCTTATAGTTTACTTTGCGCTAAGCTTATTTGAAAAGCGAAAAGCTCAGTCCAAAATGCCTGCAAGTCTTAAACGTGATATTAAGGCATTTTTTAATTCGTATACTTCTGCAGTCGATGAGGCACGAGAGCATCTTTTTTCCGTTGGAAACCCTGAAATAGTCGAAGAGGCTTGTTTAGAAGCGTATAAGCGCTTTAAATGCGGAGAGTTACAAGATGGTCATAGCTACACTTTCCACAAAGTCCTATTGGGCGAAGCGCCAGTTTTGCTGCGTATATATATAGGATGTGCCGCACAGCTCTATGGTGATCTCGACGATATTCAGTTAATCAAAGCACACTTTACGTCTGGGAAGGTAAGCTTGATGGGATATAAAGAATGGGAGTCAGAAACGCCATATTTGATAGAGCGTATAAAAATTAAGATGAGAGACCAGGATGTAGACTTTTTCGATTATGTTGGAAAATATTCTCCTCCCCCGCTGCCCAATAAGCATCTTTATGTGTTACCTAGTAAATGACTTTACGATGCCAATCTCGTGGTCAATGGGGATACTGAACTATTTATGGAATCAATACGGCTTACAAAAACAGACTTTATCCAATACCTGCAGTGTCCTAAGTCACTTTGGCTGTTTAAGAATGAGTCAGCCAATTACACCCAAGGTGAATTCTCCACCTTTATGCAGAAGCTTGTGCGTGAAGGCTATGAGGTCGAGCGATATGTCCAGCAATTCTTTGATAGCGCTGCTGATCGGAATGTCAGTTTTCAGGCGGAATTTAGGGCTAACGACGGCCTATATGCGCGTGTAGATGCCCTGGAACACGTGGGTGACGGAAAGACTGCGCTCTATGAAATCAAGTCTTCGACCAGCGTCAAAACCGACGCCAAGCATAACCACATAAAAGACGCCTGTTTTCAGAAGATTTGCGCGGAGCGCGCCGGGCAGCATATCGACCGTGTGTTTTTGGTTCATTTGAATGGTGACTATGTTCGCAACGGTGCCATCGATCCCGGCGCGATGCTGGCCTTCGCCGACATTACTGAGGCGGTCGAGGCGGTTGCGTCGGAGACGAGCGCAGAGATCGACACCGCCTTGGCGTTTCTGGCGAGCGACCAGGATATGAACGGCTGTTCCTGTGTTGAGAAGACACGCGCCAACCATTGTGATGCCTTTGGGATTTTCAACCCTGAAGTTCCGACGCCGTCGATCTATAGTCTGCCGAGGTTGCGGGCAAACAAGATCGGCGATCTTCGTTCGATGAATGTGCTTGGGCTCGACGATGTACCTGACGATTTTCCATTGTCAAAAAACCAACGCATTGTGGTTGACTCTTTTCAGGAGGGTGAGCCGAAGGTTTCTGCACAGGCTATCAGGCAATTTCTTTCCGAGCTGATTTTTCCGCTCTATTTCTTCGACTACGAAACCTTTTCTTCCGCTGTGCCGTTGCTTGACGGCACCAGCCCTCACAAGCATTTTCCAGTGCAATACTCACTGCACATTTTGGATGCCGACGGTTCGCTTCACCACAAAGAATATCTGGAGCGCCAGGCTCGATTGCCGGATCGTTTGGTTGAGCGAATGCAAGAAGACTTTGGGCCGACTGGTAGTGTCGTTTCCTGGCACGCTTCTTTTGAAAAAACGCGCAATCGCGAAATGACTGAACGATATCCTGATAATGCGGATTTTCTGAATAGCCTCAATGATCGGATGGTAGACCTAGAGGATGTCTTCAAGACTGATTATGTCGATGCGCGGTTTGACGGTTCCACATCCATAAAAAAGGTGCTGCCGGTTGTTTGTCCTCATCTCGATTACAAGGAGCTTGAAGTTCAAGATGGTGCCTCTGCAATGGAAGCGTGGCAGCGCATGATCAATGCTGCACCGGACGAAGCAGAAAAAATAGCAGCTGATCTTTTGAAGTATTGCGAACGTGATACGTTTGCTATGGTAGAAATTTACCGATTCTTGATCGACCTGGTCAGGTAGTAGCCGATGATTGATTGACGTGTAAGGCTAAGGCCTCCCTTGCTCGGTATTAATTTCTTAGTCCCCTGAAAGCTTTCCTCTACAGCCAATCTATAGATTCCGTGATCATTGCCCCAACAAAGGACAATGATCATGCAAATGACAAAAACTCTCATCCTATTGGTTGCTGTATTCTCAACACCTGCCTATGCCGTCACTGACCAGGAGCGGTCTGTACTTCAACGCCTGAATACAGAGCTGGAAGCTATTGCCGAGATTATTGATGAAGCTGAACAGGCTATCAATACACATGACCGGCGAATTGTCGATTATCAACGCCTGAGATCCGACCTGCAAAAAATCCAACAAGGTATTCTTGATGCCGCCAATGCGGTGCGACGTGAGCCACGGTCATTACCTTCGATTGAAGGAAATTATCGCTGATGGCCGTCTCAGCGGCACAGGAGGCTGCTTTCACCGGGGCAACGTTAGGCGTACCGATGGGGAGCTTTAGTCTAACAATTCTTTTGATATTTTATTCGGTGCTCTATATCTGGGTTGCCTGGGTCATTGTCACTCAGTGGAAGGCTTGGTCACACCGAAAAATAAATTTCTATGACTTTCTGACTCGATCAGTCCGTTCGATTCTTTTAACCCTCGTTCTTGGCTTCCTGCTGCGATAGCGCTAACGAAAAACATACTACGCGAAACTTTTAGCATGAAATTTGAGGAAAACTATGAACCTTTCAATGCATAAATTTACTATTAAAAAGAAGCGCAATATTGCTTCCATATCGATGTTTTGGTTGTGGCTGGCCTCAATATCAGCTCAGGCACAGCTGCCTACCCCCGTCGATCCGTCGAGCGGTGCGCCTAATGGCAACTACTTAGCCTTTATGCAGGGATGGTCGGGAGATGCCATTGATTATATCGCCCTGGTTATCTCCGGCGCTGGCTTCTTGTGGATCGGCTGGATACTACTCTCCAAATTCAATGAAGCGCGCAGTTCCAATGACCCTGATTGGGGCTCTGTGGGTTTGACTGCAGTCATAGCTGGTGTGCTGTTGGCAATCGTGTCTTTCTTCCTGAACGAAGCCGTTGGAATCATCTGAGGTATGGAATCGCAGCAACAAGCAAATGAACTGTTGCCGGTGCGCCTGAATGCCGAGCCATCGATTTTCAGGGGTTGTTCGCTATCAGAATTGATGCTGCTGGTCACTGTGGGCGGCATCGCTCTGGTGCCCGGTAGTGTCATTGTGTGCGGTCTGTTTGGTTATCTCATGATGGGCGTCGGCATCGGTTTGCTATTGGTGATCGCCTGGGTCGTCATTGGGGCTACAGTATTGCAAAAACTTAAACGGGGCAGGCCGCTGGGTTACTACCAGTTGCGATTGCGCCTATGGCTTGAAGATCTTCATTTGTTGCGTTCCTCGTTCATACGACAAAGCCGGGTTTGGGATATTGGCCGGAGACTGAAATGATGGAAAAGTCTATCAATAAACCAACGGCAATCAGAAACAACCAGGCGCGGCAGCGATTGCTGGCCACCAGTGATCATATCCGTACTTTGCGTATCCTTGTTGTGTGTTTGCTTGTTGCAGTAGTCGCGCTCTGGTGGCGTAACGGCGTATTGCAGGAAACTCGACGGCTCTATATCCCTCCCGATTTAACTCAAGGACTGGTAACTAATTTTGATAGTGTGCCTGCTCCGACGGTATATACCTTCGCTCATTATATTTTTCAGCAATTGAACCGATGGCCGAGCGACGGGGAGAAGGACTACCCCAAGCAGATATACACACTCCAGGGTTTTCTTACACCGGGATGTCGAGCTACGCTGGAAGCGGATATGAATACCAAACAGGAACTGGGCGAGCTGCGGCAACGGGTTCGCTCAGTACAGGAGATTTTCGGTCAAACCTATACCCGTCAACGTGTCCAGATTGAAACCAACAGTGCGTGGAAAATCTGGCTGGATGTCAATGTCACGGAATCGATTGGAGGCCATCCAGTTAAGGATGTGCTGTTGCGTTACCCCTTGCGTATTGTTCGATTCGACGTGGATAAAGAGGTTAACCCTTGGGGGTTGGCATTAGCCTGCAATGAATCCATGCGCCCAGTGCTGTTATCAGAGGATCAGCTTGGAAAACCGTTCCGGCGTCCTGGAGGTGAATTATGAAAAGCTGTATCCAAAGGTTGTTTGTGATCTTACTGACTTTAGCCTCTGCTACCGTCCTAGCCGATGCATCAGAGCGCGTGCTTTGGGATAAACGCCCCATTAACGTTCATCTGCAAGTCGGTAATGAGCGCATTATTCATTTCCCTGATGATGTGCGTTATTGGCTGCCTGACACAGTTAAGCGTCAGGTGTCGGTGCTGGCAGCAAACGGCGTTTTGTATATCAGGGCAGTGGAGCCACTTCCGACAACCCGTCTTCGTATTCAGGGGCTGAACGATCAACAAATCTATTTGTTAGATATAACAGCCAGTGAAGCCGCAGCAGTTAGCGATGAACTGATTGTGATGACAAAAGAAAACACTCGGAATCGCAGCAAGGAATCAACTGCGTACAAAACGACAGAGGACTGGCGTATCCGTTTGACCCGTTACGCAGCGCAACAACTCTATGCGCCGGAAAGATTAGTCGATGGTGACAGTGCGATTAAACGAATTCCGGTTGAATCAAAAATGTCAGTGCCACTGATTCGAGGTGGTCTTATAGAAACGGTTCCCATAGCTTCATGGCAGGCTAATGCTGACACCCAGGGATTAACAGTGACTGCGGTTAGAGTGCGTAATTTATCGCGACTGGCACTGCAGCTACAGTTTGATCAATCGGACTCTCCCCATGCACTAAACCTAAGTCATCTTGTCCGTGGATATTGGCTGACGGCAACATTGCAACATGATCGCTTGGGGGCAATGGGTGATGAAACCGATACAACCACCTTGTATCTGGTCTCGAATCGGTCCTTCGCGGAAAGTCTTTCTCTGCCAATTGAAAACCGAATTCTTCAAAACATAAAAACGGGTAAAGAGGAAAAGCAGGATGGCTGACAAGCGTATGAATCCGTTACTGATTGGAGGTGCTGCGCTGGCCATTGGTTGCCTGTCACTCGTGATGTGCTCGGAACCAAAGGAAAGTTATCAGCCTGTTGAGCATATGCCAGGATATGACCCTGCGGCCAAGCCTCAGGACGGTGATACGCAGACCGATACTATCAAAGCATTGCAGGCCTACGCCCGAGAAGCGGTAAAAAAAGCGGATACGCTGAATGCATCGACTAAAGAGAACATGGGTAGGGTGCTGGAGAATCAGCAAAAAGTATCAAAACTGGAGGCTGAAAATCAGCAGGCCCAGGAAACACTGGATGAAACCACGGCGACCATAGGTACTCTTCAGCAGCATCTCAGTCAGCTTCGGCGTGAACTTAACGATCTGAAAGAAGATAGAGCCTCATCCGACATTGGGCAACTAAATCAGGATGGTTTGCCCGTTGGCTTTGGATTTGATGGTCAGAATGTGATTCCGATCAATCCAGATCAGGGTGCCTGGTATAACCCTATTGATTATGTCGAGCCAGAAACAACGGAAGGTAATAAAGGTCGCTTTACCGGAATACTGCCTCGCTCGCCTAATACGACTGGAGCGAATAACGAGGTACAAGATTCTGAGAAGAAACATCAGATTATTGTCGAGCCGATTTATACGATACCTAAAGATGCCACCTTGACGGACGGACTGGCACTAACAGCTTTGATTGGCCGTATTCCTGTGGAGGGGCAGACACCTGACCCCTATCCGGTAAAAATCTATATCGGCAAAGAAAACCTTTTAGCCAATGGGCACGATATGCCAGAGGTCGAGGGCATGATTTTCAGCGGTTTGGGTTTTGGTGACTGGAATCTCTCGTGTGTCAGCGCCCGCCTAACATCGGCAACGTTCATCTTTGAGGATGGATCTATCGTGAACCACAGTAACCAGGGGCAACCATTGGGCTACATTTCTGACCCTAGCGGTGTGCCCTGCGTAGCCGGGCGCTTTGTCACCAATGCACCCTCATTTATTTCCCAGCGTATTGGTCTGGCAGGATTGGGGGCGGCGGGTTCTGCCTACGCCGAAGCACAGCAGCAGAGGCAAACATCGTCATTAACAGGCTCAACGACGAGTACGGTCGTGGGTGACATTAATAAACTGGTTGCTGGCGAGGCAGTGCAATCCGCAACTGATGAAGTCAGCCGATGGCTGTTGGCACGACAAAAACAGAGTTTTGATGCGGTGGTGGTGAATCCGGGGGTAGAGGTATCCGTCCATTTAGACCGCAGTTTGCCCCTGGATAAAAGTTCGATTGCAAGGAGATTACGTTATGCGAAAAATGATTCTGATATTAATCGCGATTTGGATTAATGCCGGACTACTGTCTGGTTGCACTACTTCCAAGGCAAAAGTATTTGGCACGGATATGCCTTCTATGAAGAGCATTCACGATGAAAAATTCAACAATTCTAACGATGAACAGCTGGTGAGGCCGCAACGTGCCATAGGCGATGAGGCCAATACTGAACAAGAAGAGTTTCAATGGTTACCTAATCCGACGCTGAGAATGTATGTTTTCAGGCACCTGACCGCTGCAGGCCACCCGGTACCAGGATACAGCACCTTTTTCCGGCTCTATACCCAGAATCATATTGCAGCTCCGGGCGAACAAGCAGGGTGGGAATAGACATGGCAGATAAGCATTTAGTAGGCAAGCAACCAAAGTGTGATTCAGCGATTACGGATGCTGATGTGGATGCACTCTATCGCCACTCTGCGTCGTTAAGCGATTGGTTACCGTGGGTAGATTACGATGAGTCATCCGAGACGTTTACCCTCGAAGATAGTTATAGCGCTGCAGCGATGTTTGAAATTACTGGTGTTTCGACAGAAGCGCGTTCAAGTACATTCTTGCAAGAAGTTCAAGCTAATATACAAACCTGCATCAACCACACGATTCCGGCACACGATAACCCCTTCGTATTGCAGTGTTTTGTTTCGGATGAAGACTCACTATCGGCATTATCAAGATCTTTAAATACCTATACAGAGAGCCATTGCAGGGAAACTCCAGAGCATCGTTTGTTGGCAAGTAACTTTGTTGCCCGTATGCAAAGGCATTTCAAGCGAATGACGCAGAGCGCCGGACTGTTCGAAGATAACACGGTGACGGGCGGTAGCTGGCGAGGAAAAGTACGCCGTGTGCGAGTGTTTTTGTATCGCCGGAGAGAGTTAAATGATAATGAACATATCGACCCTGTTACCGAGATCAATCAGGTCGCGGAACGCTTTGTCACCCAGATGGCAGCCACAGGAATCGGTATTCGACGATGTGATGACCATGATCTCTATGCTTGGCTACTGCGTTGGTTTAATCCTAAGGCTGAGGTGACGGAAGGGGATTTGGACAGGCTTGCTGAGCTAATGTCACTTCCCGAAAAACAGGAACGGGCATTTAGTCACGATCTGTCCGACCTATTGTTTCTTTCTCAGCCCTCATCCGATGGCGGTCATGGCGTTTGGTACTTCGATGACTTGCCACATAGAGCGATCACAGTGGATGCGTTGCGAAGGAAGCCCTTGCCCGGTCACTTTACCGGTGAGCGACAGGTTGGCGATAACCTGTATGCATTGTTCGATAAGTTGCCAGAGGGCAGTATTCTTTCCCTATGCCTGACGCTTCAGCCTCAAGACCTCGTTGAAAATCATGTGGTGCAAGTACTTAATTCAGCAAAGGGTGAAACGGCAGAAGCGATGGCGGCTGAACAGGATGCCAAGGAAGCCTTGAAATGGATGTCCCACGGGGACTACCTGTTGCCCACCGTTATAACGTTGTTCACTCGTGGGGGTTCGCTCGCGGATCTGCAAAAGAAGACCAATGAAGTCAATGCATTGTTGCTAGCCAATGGATTGCATCCTATTCGAGAGAAAGACGAGTTGTTGCCGTTGGATACCTATATTCGCCAGCTGCCCATGAACTATGAGCCGAAGCGGGAGAAGGTGAACAAGAAGAGTCGTCTGGTGTTTTCCAGTGACCTGGCCAGGTTATTACCATTCTATGGTCGCAGTCGGGGCACCGGGCATCCGGGTCTGGTTTTCTTTAATCGAGGCGGCGAGCCTTTGACCTTCGATCCGCTGAACAAACTGGACCGGGCTAAGAACGCCTTTGGTTTGGTTCTGGGGCCTCCTGGTTCTGGTAAGTCGGCATTAATGGTGTACATCCTGTTACAGGTCGCTGCGATCTACGGTGCGCGAATTTACATTATTGAAAAGGGCGGGTCGTTCAAACTGCTGGGTGATTATTGTCGATATTTCGGGTTGAGTGTTAATCAGGTAACACTTCACCCCAAGGAAGACGTTAGCCTGCCGCCCTTTGCTGATGCCTATGAAATGCTCAGAAGAGAGCGGGCACAGCAAGCTTCGTTTGATGAGGAGCCATCAGCCCATGAAAAGCTATCAGATTTTGAAGAGGCGTCACTGGATGCTTCGGATAACAGTGATGATGACGAAGAACGGGATCTGCTGGGCGAAATGGAATTGAAGGCCCGCATTATGATTACCGGCGGGGATAGCAAGGAAGAGGCCGTGATGACGCGGGCGGATCGCCTAACTATTCGTAGAGCTATCATCCTTGCTGCGGAGGAAAAGCAAGCGGCTGGCAGTCAAGAAATCGTATTAACCGAGGATGTGGTTGAAGCTTTGAACAAGCTGTCGGTAGACGAGTCTAGCACGCCGAAACGCCGAGAGCGCGCCAAAGACATGGCTGATGCAATGGCATTATATTGTTCAGGTACTGCTGGGCACTTTTTTAATCGTGTGGGCAAGGCCTGGCCAGAAGCCGATGTCACTATCATGGAAATGGGGCTGCTCGCCAATGAAGGCTATGAGGACCAGCTGGCATTAGGGTTTATGGGTTTGATGAATCAGATAAACGGTGTCGTGGAGCGTGAGCAATATGATCATCGCCCGACCTTCGTACTGGGCGATGAAGCGCACTTGATTACGACGAATCCCTTGTTAGCCATTTTCCTGGTTAAGATCGTGAAAATGTGGCGCAAGTTGGGTGCCTGGTTATGGTTGGCCACCCAGAACCTGGAAGACTTTCCCGACGCCACCAAAAAACTACTCAGTATGTTCGAGTGGTGGATAGCGATGGTTTGCCCCAAGGAAGAGATTGAACAAATCTCACGATTTAAAGACCTCTCCGAGGAGCAAAAGGGCATGCTCCGCGCGGCAAGAAAGGAGCCTGGAAACTATACCGAGGGCGTTGTGCTATCGGACAACCTGCAATGCTTGTTCAGAAACGTGCCGCCACCGCTAGCCCTGGCTCTCGCAATGACTGAAAAACACGAGAAGCAACAACGAGCTGAGATTATGAAGTCTCAGCACTGCTCCGAGTTGGAAGCAGTATTTGCTGTTGCTGAAGGTATGGGGTCGACGGAGCAGGGTCAGCAACCGTGATTACCCAGAAGGATTGTTGTCTTTCTCTCGCTGTATTTGATTTGGTTCAGACTCATCTCTCCTTACTTTTCCCTTAACTTTCTCATGCCCTTGAAAGGTTTAACGTAGTTGTTATGTGGTGATTTTCCGATCATCCCTCCCATAGATAACTTAAAGGGGATGCGGCGTTGAACCAGACCATAAAATCAGTCCTATTCACGATGTGCTGTACCAGCGCTTTTCAGTCTGCCTGGGCAGATACTGCGCTATGGCCTGAGTCGGTAATAGTCGTAACCTCAAACCAGCGACCCATTGCCAACGAAGATGCGGTTTTATTTCCTGCGGACGGTTCACTACCAGATATTCAAGTTCTTAATTTGGATTCAGTGGTGGACATAGAGAAGCGCCTGGGTGACGGGTTACCAAACGACCCTGAACAGGCGCGGACAATGATCGATCAGCGCGTCGCACGGGTAGGTCGCTCTAGTCTAGATGCCGAGTTACGTGCGGCTTATCTTCCTCTCGGCACGATGATGGCCTATGGTCTGGATCGTTATCCTGTCATCATTTTTGATCAGCAAGCGGTGATTTATGGCGTAACCGACTTAGCCCAGGCAGTCGATCAATACCGTCAATGGAGGGAAGATCAACAAGGAGTGGTCGTCTATGAATAGAGTCTTTCAAGCTCTGGTTCTGTTCTTGCTGTTACAGGGATACAAGGGGTATGCGTTTGAGGCAGAGCCGACGGCAATAACGACTGCGGATATTGTTGGCGCAATCACATTGGATCGCACCTGCCTGAATTATTGCATTACTGGAGTTTGTGTCTGGCTGCGTTGCAGTATTTATGAATGCTCTATTGAGACCAGTATTCGTGTTGCGCACTACAATCCTGACTTGGTAGTGAGTGTCTACGACGAGCCAGGCGACAATCCTTGGGAAGAAATGGAGTCCTTATTTGGTTCGTTAGATTCCGGCATAGTTAGTGGGATTGTTAGCACCTTTCATGGAGCCTTTGTTGGTGGAGGGCACCGTGTTGAAGGAGGAAGTTCAGCGACTGATCAGAGTTTACGTTTCAAGGAAGTAACTGCGATTGGCCATCCCTTTTCCTCCGTCTCTGATTTCATCGGTGACACTGGTTATTACTGTCCATCCGAAGCCGAGTCCTTCAATCCGTACCTGCTTTCCTCACTCGATGCATTGACCTGGCGTCTTGGTTTACCCGAGATGTTGTATTTGCAAAACCTGCTACCTGGTCGGCGTGTCGTGGGTGATGGTATCCAGCAACAATGGGGTCCCGTTTGGCCACGCACAGGGTTTATCAATCAGAAGGATGATGCGAAAGCAGCGGCGGTTGTCGCCCAGCGGGCTGGCAATATCGTGACTCAGACCCGTCAACCTCATATTTATAACGCCCTTGACGGCAATGGTTATAACCGCACCTGGTTGCCGGGTGAACTCGTCGAGAATGACCCCGATACTGGCGTATGGCAGATGTTGGCCCCTAAAATTGATGAGCAATGTTATGCCTTTGGTGAAAACGATGTGTTGAGTACGTCTTGGTCAGAAGGACGTCATTCTGAAGATAACCGATACGCTTTTACCTTATGGCGTCCCTATGAATGCTGTGAGGCTCAAGGGGCTTATTTATTCACTGTGCCGGTGAGGATTTGTTTATGATTGCCGAACGTACAGATATGCGGTTCTGTCGCTGGTTAGTGATCTTGATGGTTGGCTTTTTAGTTTGTCATCCGCTAATTGCAGCAGAAGCGCCAAGCGATGACAGCCTGTTCTACTACAAAATCGGTGGTGGGCGGGATATCGCTATTCCACCCAGCCTAAATATCACTACTATTGATTTATCACTGAGTGGACAGGCCTCTGCACTCAGTTGCAGTGGTTTTGATCCAATGGTGGCTATCGAAAGCTCACTGGACAATTTGCGAAATGGTGTCGATAACGCAGTCAATGCCATTGAATTGGCAGCAACAGCTGCAATAGCGAACTTGCCGGGATATATTCTTCAAAAGGCGAATCCGGGCCTGTATGACCTGTTTCAAAATGCCTTATTGCGCGCCAACGAATCCTTTTCGCTGGCCACCAAAAGCTGTGAGCGTATTCAATACGAGATCGCCAACAACACAAACCCTTTTGATGAGTGGATTACAGTCAGTTGGGGCGATTCCTGGAAGCGGTCAGTCGGTATCGGTGGAGCCAATATTCACGATGCGGTCGACGATGCAGAAGATGCGCCTAACGAGGGGATTGAATGGGTAGGTGGTCTGAGGGCGGGTGGTGTTAACCAACCTCCGATTCGCGTGCTGTCAGATGTTGCCAAAGCTGGATTGAATATATTGTCGCAACGGCCTCCAGAAACAAGCAGTAACTTGCCGAATAGTGCGCCTCTTGCTCTGCATTTCGCCGGTCCTAACGCGGTTGATCAGTGGATTAATAATGTATTAGGCGAGATCGAGGTAGGTCTTTGTGATAGTTGCTCCAAAGGGACAAGGCCTGGAAAAGGATTGATTCCCTATATTGAGGAGACTACTGAAGATATCGTGCAGCTGTTAGTGGATCTGGTTTCAGGTTCAACGCAGCCTACACGGGTAAATCTGGAGCAAGTCGAAGCGCCGGGTATTGCGGTGACACTCCAAGTCATCCTGGCGATTCGAAATCAGTCTCCCGACGAAATATCAATTGTCATTAATAAGCTCGGCCAGGAAATTGCCGAAGCGAGGGTCATGGAGGAGGCGATGATCATTCGGCGCTTGTTGTTGGCCGGTCGTAAAGAGGGCTATGTCGCAGCGAATGAGATTGCGCAACAAGAGGTAATCCAGGCGCTGGATGAGCTGGAAAGCGAAATCAGTAATGTGATTTTTGAGAAAGATGCCCGCGATAAATTTGTTACTTCGACCGTTGTAGAGCTATTGCTGCGGGATAATGCGATCCGGCAGTCGTCTGTAAATACACCAGCCTCAGTACCGGATGATCCTCGTCCCCTGAAAAATGGTGGTGTCGAACAATGAGAGCAGAGCAATGAAATTTGCCGCTTTAAAGAGACAGTGTTTGATCTGGGGATATACGTCCGCAGCATTGCTATTACTGCTCATCGTGGGAGTCGTAGTTAGTCTCTGGGTGAGTTCACAGCCTCCCCAGGCAGTGGATTCTCTCGTGGCTAACTTGCCGTTGGGTTGGTGGCGAGCTGCCATTTATAGCCTGCTGGTGCTGTTTTGGCCTCAGCTTATTTGCCGTCTTACCCGTAATCGCCGGTATGACTCTTCATGTCCTGCAAACCGTCGCTTATTAGTTATTTTAATCATCCTTTATGAATGTTTGATTGTTCAAAACCCCTTAGAGTACTTATTGGACTGGGTGGCTTAACGGGATGGCTGTTGATAGTACGTTAGAACTCTACACTACACTATTCGGCTGGCTATTTTATAACAGTATTTGGGACGTGCTGGTGGCAACCGGTATCGTGTTTCTGCCGTTTCTGGGGATTCTACTTGATACCATTATTCGCTCGTATGCGGGTGAAGATGCGGAGGAGGCGGGCAATACCACACTACGTATTTTCGAGGTGGAGTTCTTTGTAGCCTTCTTTGTGATTCTGATTGCAGCCGTGCCGGCGACACCGCTGAATGCTGTCGATTTGTCGTTTACGCCGCGCGCAGTCATTGGGACGCCTGCCCAGCCAGTGGCGGCAGTCAATAACTCACGTACTACCTATGGTGGTGGCATTTCGTTTAATGCCGCACCGGTGACAGTGAATGTGCCCGTGTTCTGGTATGCGGTGATGAGTTTTAGTTCGGGTTTTAACCGCGCAGTGATGGAAGATGTACCGCCTACGCTGGATTTTCGGGGGTATGTCGATGAATTACGTGATGCATCTATTCAAGACCCTAATTTGCAACATGAGATTAACGATTTCTTTCGAGACTGTTTCGTTGAGGCGCGATCAAAATACCTGGCCGAACGTCCCAGCAGCGCAGCAATTACTGCACTGCTAAACCGCTATGGGGAGAGTGACCCCGACTGGATTGGCTCGCATGTGTATCAGGAAATACCGGGATATTACGATAGCATTCGTGCTGATACTGTCAGGGAAGGGTACCCCTGGTCGGCACTCAGGGACGTGGAATGGGATGCGACTAATCATCCTGTTTATGGAAAACCATTTTGTTCGGAGTGGTGGCAAGGGGTTCAGCAATCGATTCTCAATGAGCTGGGTGATCTTGATTTGCTCTCTGCGGCTGCTGAACCAGGTTGGGACCCCGCGCCACGTCGCGATGCGGTTATACAAATTGCATTGATCAACTCCCCGCCGCGTTGGACTACTCGTGGTTATGATTTCGCCTATGGGAATCTGGTCGATTTCAGTGTTGGGGAGCCTGGGGTGATGGTGTCGGTACAGAATGCCGCACAACAAGGGCTGGCTGCTTACGGCCTTGGAAAGACCAGTGTGTCTTTTGCCGCTTATCTACGTGTCTTCCTTGAAGCTGCACCGATGGTGCAAGCGCTGATCCTAATGGGACTCTACGCGTTGCTGCCGTTCTTTATTTTGATCAGCCGCTACAAGTTTTCTTTATTGATTATCGGCGCATTGATCCTGTTTATAGTGAAGTTCTGGACAGTATTGTGGTTCTTTGCCTGGTGGGTGGATCAAAACTTGATTCAGGCATTTTATCCTGACCCTGGCAGCGTGACCACGCTGTTTAGCACTGACCTCACGCTTAAACGCATCATTCTTAACTTTCTCACTGGCGGGCTGTATTTGGTATTGCCGTTACTGTTATCCGTTTACCTGGGTTTGGCGGGTATTCGAGCTGCCTCTCAACTTGATGGTGCTACCCAGGCGATTATCCGTGGTACAGCCGGGGCGGGGCGTATTAATCCCAGACTAGGAGGGCGCTTTAAGGGGAAGAAAGGGGCAAGCAAATGATGTTATCAGCCAGCCTAACAGTTACCAACAGTCGCTATTGCTGTCTCAATAGCACCTTACATGCCCGGATCAACGCTTCTGTGTGGTATGCAGTGTTTCCTACGGAAATGCTGAATGATCTGTTTGTTCACTCACCCAACCGGGGAGCTTGTTGCCCCATTGGGTCGGCGGCTCTTTTTATCACATCAACTCATTGAACCAGGAGCACTGCTATGAGTAAACCAACTGAAAATACAACAACGTCCTCTGCTACTGCAGAGAATAATCGGTACTTCAACGAGTATGCCAATGGTATTGGTTATCTGAACAGCATTCGTGAATTCGGTGCTGAAGGTAAACCTGAACGCTATGCCGCTCAAGTATCGGTTATCCAGGGACCAGCGGATAACGTGCATTATGAATATCACGATCTCGTTATCTCGTCTGAAACCGTACTCGGTGTTGTGTTAGAACACCGGGAAGCTATCGAAGCCGAGGATGCCAACGTGCTGATTCGCTTTAATATGGCTAACCCTCGTGCCAAAGCGTTCATCTATAAACAAGGTGAGCGTGCTGGTGAATTGGGGGCTGCGATCGGTGGCTTCTTGACGCGTATTCATTCCATGAAAATTAACGGTGAATTGGTCTATGAAGACCAGCGCACTTTTGATGATCATGAGGACACGCCTCAAGTCGCAAATGGATAACACGCCACCAGGGCAGTATTGATCTAACGTTTATATGCTGTCCATTCCATCCTTATGGGAACCACCGTTCCCATAAGGACCTGGTGTGTTCCCTGTTCCTATGGGAGCACATTATGAAAACCGTTAAACCTTCGAATGAAATGTATTCTACCGAAACGGCATTCGAGCAGGAAAACCAACTGATTGCTGAAGCCAAACACCTGCTCTATGCACGATTGAAAACCCGTGACCAGGTGTTTAGTTCCCCGCATGAAGTACGCGACTATCTGCGCTTACAGCTAGCAGGGCAGCAGCGAGAAGTATTTAGCTGCCTGTTTGTTGATAGCCAACATAGACTGATTGAGTACCAGGAAATGTTTGCGGGCACCATTGATGGTTGCAGTGTTTATCCCCGTGAAGTGGTCAAGGCCGCTTTGCAGGTGAATGCTGCTGCAGTGATTTTTGCTCACAATCATCCATCGGGAGTGGCTGAGCCCAGTCAGAGTGATAGAAGTATCACACAACGGCTGAAAGAGGCTTTGTCATTGATGGATATCCGGGTGCTGGATCACTTTATTGTAGGTGATGAGACAGTGGAGTCGTTTGCTGAGCGAGGGTTGCTTTAGTTGATCAAACCCAATGCCCGTAGAACTTCGGTTTTACGGGCATTTTTTATAACTTATTGTCGTAAAGGCCATCAGCACGTTTTATCGGATCAATTTCACCAGTTCGGTGATTGTAATGAATAATGTTGTCGGTTGCGGCGTGATCATTTTCGTCATCCCCGCCATCGATTAGATCAATTATAAATAGCAGGGTGCGCCAGCATAGACTGAGCACACCGACAGTTAATGCGGCAATGAACAGATAAGAGGCTTTGAGCCATTTCATTAGATCAGGCACCTTTTGCAGGGCGCTTGAAAATACAAGTAAGCTTTGCATTGCCTTTGGCGCAATTCACAAGCTCCCACTGCTGTACACCTAGTTTATTCAGCGTTTGGGTTAATGCCCCGTCATTGCCCAGTAAGGGGTAGGTTTTGACCAGATATTCCCAGTTTTGCTCCGCTGTTGCCGATGTGGACAGAAGTAGCATGGCCAAGATGCATGAGATGCGGAATGAGCTTTGAGTAAACATCCATTGTTCTCCTTCAAGGTTGGAGTCCGTTTAGGTGTGAATAATTATACTGTATTTGGCATGAGAAAATGAGGTTCCGAGGTCACATTTCAGGTAGTCAGTTATCAATATACTCGCGTAAAGCACTCCATATAAGGTGAAGATCCAGACTGGTGTCGTCGGCTATTTTGAGAAATCGCTCACGTTCCTCCAGTTGTTTATGGTGCTGCCAAAGCTTCCAGACCAGATGATCGGACTCTTCATCACATAGAGGTGGCCTGCCACTACCTACTCCACGAATGTTAAGAACGTTTCGGCGACGGGAGAACTCTGAAGCATGCATGCCAAACAACCGACGCATCAGTATGAGCGGTGCGCCTTGTAGAAGGTAGGTATCTTCGAGCTCTTTTTCTTCTCGCTTATCTTCTAGTTCTTTGATTTGGCGCTCCAGTGCAGATGTGTTGATGTTGATAACGACATAATGCTGTGCGCTTTGTACCAGGGATTTCTGTTCGGTGAGATTGAGTTTGGACATCAAGGTAATTAGATTGTCCGGTAGGGTATTTTTCTCAAAATGAATCGACTGAAGAGACTCAAGAGATGACATCAATGTCTTGGCCGCAGAGCGGCACATTTTATCCTCAAAATTTCCCATAAGCAGTATTCCATCGTTCCCTGACAGGCGGTCTGTCCATAGTTATCGATTGCAGTTCCATACTATTGACAACGAAGGAAAATAACGTTGAGAAACTTTTCATAACGAAAAGAAAGTAATGCCCGTGATGCCTCAACAGAATGCGGTTTGACACGTGAGCTACTGATTTTCCGAAAGCTGTGTGATGCAGTTCACATTTGTAATTATCGGCTGGATCAAGGCGTTACCAATTGAGACGCTGATCAATATCGTTAGATGGAAAGTTTATTGATGCTCTGATAGTTATCTGATTGTCGTTATAAGCAGATATAGCCACCATTTCGTTTTACAAAAGCGTTTGTGGCTTCTCTTTATGCTTCGTTTGGTTCAGATCACTCAGGCTATTTTCTGTCTTGTCAGTATGATTTTGACAAGTCTGTTTGCCTTGTCTCTTTCTAGCGTGACTGTTGATGCCTTGCCTGATCAAGAAGGTTGGGGGAAAGCCGTATTCTTAGCAGTTTTGTTTATATTAATTGGGTGTTGCATTGATATAGGGAAATATCTGTTTTGGTCTCAGCGCCAGAGAAGCCGCTATTATGGAATGCTTAGCCTTGTTTTGATGGTTTTTTCTTGGTTAGCCAGCTGCGCTTTTTTGGTTACGTCAGAGCATGATTTAGTGCGGGAGTCCCAGGTTCGATCTGATCAATACATTGTCCTACAGTTGAGAATTGAGAGCGCCAGGCAGGCAATAGCCTTTCATGAGCGATTGCTAGAAAAACGAT
>Ga0315322_10000820_pt1 | contig 23647 bp, 21 predicted proteins | sample M110021515metaG_FD_203461 | JGI IMG/M metagenome (GOLD analysis project Ga0315322, IMG submission 203461) | Ammonia-oxidizing marine archaeal communities from Monterey Bay, California, United States - M1 100m 21515 | ecosystem: Environmental > Aquatic > Marine > Intertidal zone | place: USA...
TTATCCAGTGGGATCACCACTCTCTTCACATGTTTCACTTTCGGCTTCCTGTATTTTGGGGTACCGTTTTTGTAGTTGTTCATAAATATACCATAAACGCCCAAGTTTGTCAAGTGCCTTAAGACAACAAACTTAGCAATTGAATCTGAATAGTCAAAAGAGTTTAGCTGTTCCTGTGTCAGTGTGCTGACCATTGCGCAATCAGTAACGAAATTTGCTCCGTCGACCCTGGGAGATACATAAAAGTGAATTTCTTCTGCAAACTCTTCCTTAGATTCATATGGTTCTAAATAAGAGTACTTCTTCCCCAGCGACGAAAGTTCGAAATCATCTACAACTGTGTAAGTATGGGCCTTGGTCTCTTTGAGTTTGTTTTCGAGTACAATACCGGTTGGATCAAATACAATACATTCTTCAAATCTATGTCTCTGTAGTCGGCCGGAAGACATGAACTTTATCTCGTTATCTACAAGTCTGGGGGATGTATTTTCATCCGGACTGAGACGTTTCCCTAAGAGCCCAAGCATAAAATTTAACCTTGACCAGGCCGGGGCCTCTGTTTCAAATCCGAGCAATGAAACTTCCAGCTTCTTAAAGAAGAGCGGGGGCTCAATACGAGTATTCAGAAAGAGAGAGTCAGTTAATAAAGCATAGAGTGCTGATTCGACAGTTTTTCCTATGACAAGTTTTTTTAGTAACATATCTTTCTGACAAAGTCGTAGTTGCCTCTTGACCACGTGACTAGTGTGTAGGGCGACTCTACGGGAAAAGACATGTGGGCTTGTTCATTGGCGTTGGGCAAGCACGCCTCGTCGATGATCGACATCAAGTCATTGTACATACTGACAGCATCCGCTGTCAATTCAAATAGGCGCCCTGAGCCGGCTAGTGTGATGTCTTCCCAGTCTTGTCTCATACCGGCGAGAGGCGAAGTCTCTGCAAACGCGTACAGCCTTAGATTGGGGGAAGCTCTCAGTGCTGACTCCACCACCTCTCTTGTAACTGGCCTCGTGGGCCCATCGGGGTCGTCATCATTTCTCAAATAAGATTGTTCCTCTTCATCAGAAAATACTATTACAATCTTGTCAGTGTTTTGGCGCCAGTTTATGTTGAAGTTTTGCTTTTCTGGATCAGAGCCAGTCCCCCTGAACCAGACTGTAGAGTTCAGGTCGACAGGTGCGTTGCCTGAAATGTTTCTCACCGAAAGATAAATAGCATCTAAGAGCATCTCGTTTCCAGTATTCATCCCTTCCGATCCCAGCGCTGCAAAGTCTGCTAAAAATTGTTCAAATGGTGAGATGTTTGAAGCTAAAACCAAAAGCTCTCTTGATGGAGACAGATATTTCTTCGGGCCGATGATGAGGCCCCACTGCAGTTGTTGTTCTGCGGAGAATTGGGCCGCGAAACGGTTTAGCGCAATGCGGACGGCTTCTATCTCCATATCCATTGAGCCGGACCAATCAACAATGAATAGAATGTCTGTGTCTCTAATTTCCTCTCCGTAATCAACTATTCCATCACAGTCGTTATCGGATCCATCGCAAATTTCATTGCTTGGAGTTATCTCCCCAACGCAGAGGCCGGGTACGAATTCTTCTTCTCGGTCACTGCCCCAGGTGCCTTGGTTGCAGTAAACCTCCCCGGGGGTACACACTCCTACGAGCAAGGTGTCTGGCGGACCAGTATAGCATGCTTGGCTGAGTGCCTCATCGACAGATTGGTCGCAATCTTCATCGAAATTGTTACACTCTTCGTCTTCTAGGGCGATCCCTCTTGTCGGATCGCACACAGGGGGCTCAGGCAGAGGGACGTAGACACACAGCGCTTGACATTCTGTCAGCCTCATTTCTTGGCAACCTGGGTCGACACATTCGCAAGTCTTGAATCCCTGGCCGCAAACCAAGGGAGGCTCCGAGCAGGGCATCAAGTTTCCAACATCATTAATAGTACATAGGCAGTCTAATTGTTCGTCAATATGGCCGTCGCAATCGTTATCGGCGCCGTCGCACTCTTCATCTACTGGTTGGGTAGCCGAGCAAGATATCCAATTTCCACCTTCGCAAGTTTCTAGGCCGCGCTCGCATGCAGTTTCACATTCGCGTACGAGGTTTTCATCCGTCAGGCCGTCGCAATCATTATCGATACTATCACATGTGTCGGCGGGGACTGCTCCACAATCATCACAAGCGTTTCTTTGCCCCTCGTCTATGAGGCCGTCGCAATCGTCGTCTTCGAAGTTACACCTCTCCTCGCCTGGAAGATCTGCCGTGCAGTCAACGATCTCTCCGTTCTGACACACTCCTACACCAGGCCCACAGGGGGTCTCACAAGGAAAGAAACCTTCATCTATCAAAGTGTCGCAATCATTGTCCTCAGTATCGCAGGTTTCCGGATCGCAAGGTCGGCATGGTAGGTGTGTTAAGTTGCCCTTGTCGCAAATAATCTGCTGGCGGCCTAATGTGCCGTCCTCTAGTTGGCACTCGAACCACCTAACAAACTCCCCACTAGTACCCGGAGGGCACTCCCACTGGGTATAACAATCGCTTTGAGTGAGAATCTCTGGTGGCGGACAGTTGGGGTTGGCGCCATAGACGCAGGGTACCTTATCGTCGTTGCAGATTTCTACCACAACTTGCATTACATCAATTGTTTGCAAAGGATTAGGGGGACAGTACCATCTTTGGTTGTCACAACACTGGGGGTAACATTGGCAATATTCGTCCGTTTGTTGAACTGGCACAAGGGTGCACAACTCCTCTCTGGACATGTCTAGCTCTGGCGGGTGCCAGTCTAGTATTCTCACGTCTGACGGGGAACTATCTGTTCCCAGTCCCCTCTCCCCTTGATCTTTCTCGAATGGTACCACGTCGGTGCACGCAGTTAATAATAATAAAGCAATAAATAATCTCATAGTAAATTCTCCTTAGCATCCGTCCGTGATTGCGGCGTAGACATGTCTCACTTTCTTGACGTAATTTAATCTTTTATAAAAATTCTTCTTAGTTATGCATCTTGTTCCAGCGTTATAGAAACAAAGACCCTTGTCCACGTTGCCTTTCGCATACTTATTTGTGACATAGGACAGGATCCTTGCTCCAACTTTGATGGATACGCGGGGCTTCTTCAATTGTCGGCAAGTATATTTCTTGCCTCGGGTTTCACGGCCACCGGTCCACTTAGGTATCACTTGGGTCAGTCCACAGGCACCGGCAGAAGATACCACGCGAGGCAAAAAGGCACTTTCGACATAAATGAGAGATGCCAAAAGGTAGGGGTCAACATTATTAGCTTTCGCCTCTCTAAGGATTGTCTTCTCATATCGGCAGACATTTTTGGCCTGAGATTTAGACATTGGAAGCGCGTCGGTCATCGACAAGCACAAAGAAAGGAGGAGGGGGAACGTCATTTGGGTACCTTCATATTCATGTATGATTCAACTGAATGAGGGAACATTTCTTTTGCGATCTCAAGACATGCTTTGGCAACCTGTTGTATCTCCCACTGGGCCCCTTCATGAATTCTCAACGAGACAAATTTCAAGAGATTATGGAGATTGACAGTCCCATAGTACTGTGTATAAAGGTTTTGCGGCAAGACTCCCCTAGCTTGTTCTCTGCATACGCCAGAGTCCATTAGTGCATTGTATAGGGACAGGCTCCTAGTGTGATGTTTTTTAACGGCCGCTGAAGCTACTTCATATCCATAGTCCGCGTAGGAAGAGTCTAGCATAGGGTCTTTTAAATTCGCAGTACTGGCCTGCCTATTACTCTTGTGTTGTTGCCTGAAGCTTTTTGGCTCATAGAATTCGATGTCCACAGAAGTATACCTTCTAGAGATCTCGTTATAAGCCCAAGTCCTGTGGCGGTGGTGCTGGCTCCGGATGAAAATAGGTACCGAAAATCTAAAAGTCAGCGCGCAGTGTTCGAAAGGAGAGCTATGATTATGCTTCATAAGGTAGTTAATGAGCTTAATATCCTTATCGTCTACCTCCTCTTTTTCTGAACCGAAAGAGACGCGTGCCGCGTTAACAACCGACAAATCCGAACCCATATGCGAAATGTACTCAACCGCACCTATACCGTCCCCAAAAAGATCAATTTTCACCTGACCTCCTATATACTCCAACTACATAGTTTTCAAGTATCATGTGATAGGTCTTATCCTTGAGACTCACCTCTTCAATCATGGTGCGATCAACGACAATTAGGTTGTTGTCCACGTTGTTGTATCTCAGGTGCTTAAACTGTTCACTGCAATCAGAAGAAATGTCTACAACTGTTGCCTCAATATATCTGTCCTCCTCCTGCTTAAAATCTTCTGGTAGGAGTACTCCCGAGTTTGTTTCATTCTTCTTAACATGCGGCACTATTAGAAGGTGCCTATTAACAGGACGCAATCGAAACTCTACGTCGCGCATTTAGATTCTCCCCATTGAGCGTTGGCACTTATCAACATACTCTGATAATAGATCCATATCTGTTTCAGACTTATACAGTCTATATGCTTTAACTGCGAGCCGCATTTCTTCCTTGGAAAGCCAACCGTTCTCGGCGTACGACTCTCTCAGATCTTTTCTCTGTTCCTTAAAAGGCTCAATAGCCTCTTCAATTGCTACGAACGTTTTGATGTAGTTTGAGAGGTGTTGCTCTCTAGTTTGTAATTTTTCTTCATTGGAACTCATTGTTTTCTCCTTTTTTGATTCCTTAAATATAGTAATACATTTATCTCTAAATGTCAAGCGCTTAATTTGTTTTTGTGTGCGTTGACGTTTTTGCTATTATACTCTGTAACTTGTAGATCCCATTCTGGCATGTCTTCTAGAGTTTGATAGTTGTTTCTTCCCATCATTTCTTTCCACTGCAAGACTCCGTTGTTCTCTTTTGGATAGACTCCTTGTCCGATCTTCCAGTCAATCTCTGGACTTTTTGCTAGCATCTTTTTTGCCCTCTTATTTAAAGGATATATATATCTGAACATCTTACCTTTGATTTTTCTTAATCCTACGTGCTTCATGAACTCTGGGGTCAACCAGAATACTTGCTGCTTCTTTATGTAATCTCTCTTCGGACTGGTGAGATAATCTGATAGACCCTTTGGCACGTTCGGTAGAAAGTCCTTCTCCGAGGGCCTCTTTGAGAAAGGGTCTTTGCTCTTGAGGTAGCTATCATATGACTTGATATAGTCGCTTCTCGCAGCATAGATGTCCGCAGAGAACTGCAGAAGTTTAGATCTTGCCTCATCGTTTAACGAAGTTGGCATGTCATGAATTAATTCTTCTAGACTCGCAAGATAGCTCTGCCTCTTGTTTGCAGCCTTGGCATCATGCGCTTTTTTGAATTCCGGGTTGTGCCCTGGTGAGCTTGAGTCGTAATGCCATTCCCAATTATCAAAACATAACTTTCGTGTTGTTCTTGGGTGGACCTTTTCACCCTTAGCAGACATGTAACTATCTGTCCAGTACTCTCCGCCGTAGTAAAAGTTCGCAGACTGATAGACACTTCCGCACTTACCCATGATACCATCAGCAAGAGTATACAAATACTTGACTTCGGGATGATTAGTTTTAATCCATCGAATAACCTGAGATAGCATCTGAGTTTCTGAGTTTCCTATCTCTTCATCGAGCATGCACATTTTCCCTATTTCATAGTAGTCGCTAGATGTTAACTCTTTGCTTACGACCTTCTGAATGGTGTGTAGAGGCTTTGTGCCCCAGCCTAATGTGATGACCCCGACCAGCTCTTGGTCTTTGTGTATCCCTAGAAAGTGCTTTGTTAGCGTTGGCATTACCGGCGAATAGTGATTCTCTTGAACCAAATCTATTGCCTCTGCTTTATCGATTTCTTTAATCTCGTATGTTACTTTTTTACAATACTTTGTACGGTCGGAATAATCCGGCTTGATCTCGCTAGTCATGTGTGTCCTTTCTTGTTGTGACTGTTCTTATATTATACAGTCTTTGGCGGGGTTTGTAAAGAAAAAAATAGAGCCTAAGGCAGGATTCGAACTTGCAGCTTCCCGGCTGGACACCGGGCACCCATTCCTATAGGGTCTCTTAGGCTTAGGTACTTTTATTCTTCGAGCTTGTTAAAATATGCAGCTACACGGGATGAGCCATATAGACCTTTGTGGTTTTCTACCCACTTTGAGTTGTTGTTGAGGATCTGTCCGAGAAATTTAAACTGGCGCGGCACGGTTTGATAGACATCAGCGACCCTATCAAGAATATCCTCCTGAATGCGCTTGCGAAGCTCGAACAGGTGATGATAATCTTTTACTCCCCCGGGAATATGAGTGTAAAAGGTAAAAGAATCCGGCAAAATTCCTTTGTTTGCTTTCTTAAAAGCTCTAATCTTGCCCATGAACTCTCCTACTGGTAGGTTTATTTGAACATTATTGTTTGTAACCTGTTGACCCCAATCAAAGTGAAGATCATTCGAACCCAAAGATGCTGTGTCGGCAGTGATGTATTCTTTTCTTTCATCTCGGCTGTGGTTATAGACTTGAACTAGGTGCTTAGCCTTGTGGTTGTTGAGAGCCTTTGTGACCAAAGACTTGTTATTCTTTCGAGAACCAGAAGGGTTCCACTTTTGGGCCCAAGTTTCCAGAGGAACTCTAACCTTCTTGTCAAGAGCTTTAATTTGTTTGGACATTTCCTTACGCTGTACTGGGTCTGTGGTCTTTGTGAGTTTCTTCTGTAGCTGAGCCTGGATTGTCCTTTCTGCTTGCATAAAAGTTTCATCCTGCAAAGTCGCTTTGAGGGCTTCAGTAACGCTACGGACGCAACTTTGAAGACCATTATCAGCGAATGCGTTATCACTCATTAGATAGTCGACTTGGTTTGCCTTCGTGAGATTAACAAAATTATCGTCAATTTCCACCACCATGTACTGGTATCCGATTTTTGACGCTGTCTTAAATCGGTGATGGCCTTTGATTCCTACAAATTTCTTATGTGTGTTCGAACAGTAAACAGTGATAGGCTTTCTGATTCCCAGAACGCCGTTCACACCCTCTTCTGCTTGCGCTGTGTATCTTTTTACGGTATTGGGGTCAATGTTTCCCAGTCTAGGCTGGTGGGACATACCGTTGTAATCAAAAACAATCTCCCCCACCTCAACAACAAATAGGTTGGTGCCCGGTGCAAAGTCAGCGGGCTTAAATGCAGTATGCTCTTTGCATGCTGCTTCTACTCTGCTGCTCTGGTTCAAATGTGTATAACTTGGTGTAAGGTGCTTTATTTGCGCTAAAGTCATTTATTTTTCCTTTTCTCTATTGTTTATAAGATGATCTTATTATATCATATTGTGTTAAAAAGTCAAGCACTTTTTTAAACAAATTTAATTTCGCAGGCGCCGCCGGCGCAGGCCACTTCACCTTTAAGATCTGTGTTATCTTCTTCTTCAGTTACTTTTGTCAAATCAATGCTACTAAGTGAAGACATCATGGCCTCGTAAGTTTCTTTCGAACAATCCTCGAAAGGAGCTTGAGTGTAACTGCCTCCGTCATACGGAAGAACCGATAATCCATTGTAACTTGATCTATTATCCCACATCCATTCGCCTACGTCAACCCATTCCGCATCTTTTATTGAAATAGTTGCTGAAATGTTATGAGTGTTCTGGCCCTTTCTAAATCCTGGCTTCACCCACTCATCTGTTACGTGCTTTACACGCTTTAAAAGCTGCAGCGCGGACTCTGTTCTCATAATCGAACCCTCAGGGGCACGTTGAGGAATAGAGATAACCGCGGTTGTGTGAGGGCTGAAATACTCATCTTCTACTAACTCACTGTGATTATTGGACAAATAAGAGTAGATTGGTTCGTTCTTGCCTACTCGAAGTCGACGGATGTAGTGTTCATTGTGCCATGCATGAATACCCGAACTGGTGCCTAGAGTAAGACTAGTCGTGCCTGCAGGCTTGACACAAGTCGTACGTGCAGCATGCTTTATGCCGATCAGGTCAGCAACTCGTGCGTTTTCTTCTTTCACGTTCTTTGCTGCTTCTTTCATGTCCAACTTCAAGACGGCACCTGAAGCAATGCCCGTCATTGAAACACCTACTAATGCGTCCTTTTCTGTTGTTCTTCTCCAAATATCACGAAGATAGTGGAAGTCTGTATAACTGGCCTGTAATGTACCAATAAAAGTGGCTGCTCTCACTCTCTCATTTAGATCCTTTTGAGACTCTACGTTGGACACGTTTACTTCTGTTAGGTTGCAGAATTGGTATGGACGTAAACCAATCTCACAACAAGGATTAGTTCCCCAGTCTTTATCGTTTGAAAAATAGAAGCCTGGCTCGCCTGCTCCGGATGCCTTCACTCTGTCCCATAGACCCATAAAATATTCTTTATCAATCTTGTGACGAAGCAATACAACCGAATTGTTAGCTCTTCCTCGTTGTGGATTGGTTTCCCACCAATTTCCTGTCTTTGCTGCAATCATATCTTCATCGTCTGCTGAAAATAAAGAGATTAAAGCTGCTCTCCTGATACCGCCTGCAAGCACTGCGTCTGCGATGTGACAGATCATGTCGTGTACTTCGATAGGGGACAGCTTGTCGCCGTTCTCCTTGTGAATTAACATGCCTTCTAGCTTCACCAAGCATTCTCGAAGTGGCTGGGGCCCTGGGGCCTTACCACCTGAAGTTACAAGCGCGGCGCCTTTTGGTCTAATATCTGTAAAATCAAAACGAAGGTGTGAGCCACCCTGGAAGTAAGAACGAACGAGCGCTTTCACTGCGTCTGCCCATCCTTCGATGGAGTCGTTGACCAAGAACCGGCGAGTCCTGTTCATATTGGGTCTGGTAATCTCCGGCAACTTTTCAACATGGTGCTTCTGTACGCTGTACCCCACTCCTGTTCCCCCCAATAGGAGGAACATTGCTTCACCGAAGCAACGCCAATCGTCTGTCGGCATGAATGCGCAGTTAAAGATTCTGTTTGGAGCAACTTCAATTGGTTTACCGCCAAATTGCATAGATCTCATAGAAGGAAGCACCTTCTTGTCATATACTTGTTTGTATGCCTTAACTATTTGAAGCTCCAGCTCTGGAAACTTCTTTAAGTGCATGTTCATGTTTCTCGTTACTAATTCGGCCCACGTCTCTCTTCTTTGTTTACTCTCTAGATACCTTGCATATTTCATGTGTACTGTGATCTCTGATAAGATCTGATTTGATAATTCCATTTAACCTTTTCCTCCTTCTTTTTTAAACAATGCGTACTTTTCTTTTAAATTCTCCAGTCTTTCTTTCGAAGACTTTTGGATAATATCATTCACCGATTCGCCTGTCTGGTTCAGGACTTTTATCTTTACATTACTCGTATCCATAAATAAAGGATACACGAGCCCGTCAGGTCCGTTACGATTCTTTGCAACAAAGATTCGGCCAGTGTTTGTGTTTTTGTCTTCAACTGTTCGCGAGACGGTGAAGATAAAATCTGCGACGAAACATTTATTAAATGCTTCCGAGATTGATTCCATTGTGATCACTTCTGCGTTGAGACCAGACCGGTTGGTTTGCGATGCAGTCCATAATGGACACTCGCAAATTTGGGCGATTCCCCTCAACTCTTCGTAAATAGTTTCCAGTTGGTGTCTTTTCTCATCTTTTCGGCTATTTTCTGGCTTAATTAGGTCTCCGTAGTCCACGATGATCATATCTGGGACGAAATCTCGCCTTTTTAGCTTCTCAACGTGATTTTTTATTGTCTGGATACTAGCACTTCTTGTTGGGTACTCTTTTACTATCAGTTTCCCCTCTATATCTTTAATTTCATCGTAGATCTTTTCCTTGAAGACTGCTAAGTTTTTAAGCTCTACTCCAGTAATGGCCGCGTCGTAGCGGCCGGCCACAATAGTGTCCGCAAGTTCTAGGGTATAGTGAAGTACATTCTTTCCCTGTTTGATAGCCTGTGCTCCCAGATGGACAAGAACCATTGATTTACCAGCTCCAGTAGGAGCGACGACGACTCCGAGTTCACCCTTGCCTAGGCCTCCTTTTGCTATATCATCTATATCTGGCCAACCGGTGCTGACCGGTGAGCGCGCTTTCTTAAGAAATCTCTGTTCAAAGTCAGCCAAATAGTCATAGCCCATCTCGTTATCACATCCCAGCTTGAGGGCATCGTCAATCACTTTAGAAACTTCATCAAACGAAGAGGATTTAATTAATTCCACTGACTTGATTAAAGCGCCTTTTAGTTTCTGCTTCTTACAGAAGTCCAGCGCGGTGTCCTTGATGTACTCAGCCGACTCGGGTTCATGGCCATTGGCGAGACATCGGGCATAGTATTCCCTTATCCTGACTTTGACAGATTCTGGCTCTCCGTCTAATCCAGTTCTTATGATCGACTGCATGATGTTAGAAGTCGGGTGAACTCCGTATTTGCCGCGGTAATCTTCAATTTTTTGAATGAAAACTCTTAAATGCTTAAGTTCTAAGAAATTAAGATCCAGAACCTCGAACATTTGATCTGCGAATGGTCTATCATTTAGCACCATATGGCACAGATCTTCTTGAAATGATTTTCCAAACTTGGAAAAATTTGATTCTTGGCTCATGGGTTTCCTTAATATTACTTATATACTATATCAGACTTTATCGAGAAAAGGAAGTAATAATATTATTAAATCTCTGCTCTAGATCCTGCATGTTGACGGTCAGCACTCCGTCAGAGATCATCAGCTTCCTGACTTCCGTTTGGTTATAGTGGGGTTCATACTCTTCGAATGTCTCGTCGATTCTAGCCTTTGATTGAATGGATAACAATGGGCTGGACAATTGCATCATCTCATAATTAAATTTTATTAGTTCCTGCTGCTCGACGATACTTGAAAAGATCTTTTGCTTGTTTTCTGGTTTAGTGCACTCTTCTACGATATCTGAAAGGTAAAATGTCTTTTCCTCTTTTAAAAAAGGAAACCTCTTAGCCACTGTGCCTAAGCCGACCCTTGGCACTCCAGGTAAGTTATCGCTTGGGTCCCCTACCATTGCTCGCGCCAAGGCGAAATTATTGGGATGAATATTGAATTTCTCAACAATGGACTTCTTATTAAGATACTCTTTCTGAATTGGTCTATGCAAAATAGTTTTGTCATCCAAAAGTTGGATAAAATCTTTATCTGCTGACACGATTACCTTTTGCCAATCCGCAAACATTGAGTTGCTTTTAACATAGGAGATCACGTCGTCAGCCTCGACTTCTGCCTCCATAAATTGAATTATGGGTGTGTGGTTGAGGTATTCCACCACTCGGAGCTGCTGCCACAGTTTGTTGTTATCCGTGTCTTGAGGCGTCATTTCGTCGGTCGACCAATTAGTCCTTAACGGTTTGCGGCCGGCTTTGTAATTCTTGTTCATTGCGCGGCGTTTTTGAGAGCCCCCCTTGCCATCCCAGACAACAACGATCAAGTCAGGCTTAACCTCTCTAGTTATCTTGTTTAGGATATTAACAAATGTCCTCATACCACCAATGGGCTGTCCGTTGGGGTTCTTACTTGGGTCGACAATGTAACCTCGAATAAACTGGTTAAATGCATCGACAATCATTACTCTCTTCATATTTTCTCCATGAAATAAAAAGCCCGGCAGGGAGCCGGGCTTCATTGTTAGACTACTCTTTGGGCGGAGTATCTTCCGCCTCATAGAAATCATCTGCTTTGCCTTCTCTATTCTTGAACTTCATAATAACATCTTCTTCAATAATAGTCAAGACACTTTCTCTAAAATCTTGCTTCTCTAGTTTTGCTGCCCACTGCTTACGCTGAAATTTCTCTTCAGAGCCATCGTTCTTCACAAGAGTATACCATGCTCCAGATTGTTTGAGGCGCTCAGATACCTGGATAGCATCGAACCAACTTTCTTCATCCTGGACTCCGATATCTTCGTCTCCCCAAAGAATCTTGAAGTTGCAAGTTCTGCCGGCTGTCCCAAAACGAGACTTTTCGATCTTTACTTTAACTTCAGATCCGATGCGGAAGCCGTTGTCATCCAAAACAAAACTTGCCTTGGCTTTCCTAGCTGTAAGCCACACTCGAAGAGAATAAGCATATGACATGGCCTTCCCTCCGGGTGTAAAATAAGGAGTTGTCATCAATTCTGCTGGTGTTCTGGCGGCCATGTTAGTTTTCAACTGATTGAGAACCAACAAGGTCGCATTAGCGTCAGCGATAGGAATGGTTAATTTGGCCATTCCCTTCGACAAAATCCTAGGCTTCACAGCCATCGACGATTGAGGGTTGAAATCCCCCTCAACATCAGAGATAGAAGGAGTCAGCGCAAGGGAATCCCAAATGAATAACCATTTGTTACCTGTTGCCAACAGCTCCTCAATAGTTTCTAGAACAAATTCGACTGATTCTGCCTGAACATACATGAGACGCTCAAGGTCACAGCCGGCGCGCTCTAGGAAACTAGGGTCAAGCGCTGACTCAGAGTCGAAATAAACCACGTCAATACCCATCTTCTGAGCATTACCGGCAGCTTGCGCTGCCATAAATGATTTACCTGTGGCCTCCAAGCCGGCAATTTCAGAGATCTTGCCGACGGGGATGCCGGCAAGTTTACCTTTGCAGATAATGGAGTCTAACCAACGAGAACCGGTAGCGATCCACTCATTCACCTCTGTTGGGTTATTGTCCTGAAGCGAATGAGCCACTTCCCTGCCTGCTTTCTTGTTGATAATACTCCGGATTGAAGCAATATCTAAAGCACCTTTTTTTAGTTTGGTCACTTTAGGCATACTTCACCTACGCATTCAACAGGTCGTTAAATGCAGCTTCCACTGTATCTGTTGATCCTGCATCCGTTGCTGTATTGCCGCCAAATTTCTCGACTTCAGAATTTCCTGAATCTCCAGCCATGAACTGGTCCAGGATTGACTGAACCTCTTCTGTGGTCTTTCTTTCGAAGATTTCATCGAAGTTTGGAATAGTCTCCAAAAGCTCTGCGCATCGTTCGTCGCCGCCGACGACGTCATCGCAAAGGACAGTCTTTCGAGGTCGTGGACGAATATCGGTTCGGGGAAAGCTTGCACCAGGCAGTTTACCATACATCAACTTCAGATCGTTTCCAGTCTCTGGGTCGGTAATATCTCCATAGTCTGGATCCAACACAATAGTCAGGAGCTTTTCGTAGGCCATCTTACCGTATCCCCACACTCGAATGCCCTCAGCTTCTTCTCCTCTAACAAGAACAGGAGAAAAGAAGCGCTGCTTTGCAAACATGTCCTTTGCCTGTTTCTTGCTATCCTCTGTACCTTCGTTCCAAAGTTTGTTCCCGAAGTTACACACCGGGCAATCATCTCCGAAGTTTCTCTTTGGGCATAAGAAGGATTGACCTCCAACACCATAGTGAAAATACTTTTCCTTGAACGGGTCACCGTCCTTTGTTGAAACAATACGAATATTGCTTTCTCCATCTTCGGGTCGCCAGAAGTTTTTCTTTCCTTCTCCCTTCCCATTAAGTTTATTTAACTTCGCTTTCATTGCGTCTAAATTAAGTGCCATTTTATGTTACCTCCTATGGTATGTTGCTTTTTTGCACGTTTGGCTATAGCAGGTCGGCAAATATCCCGACCAACTGTTTATATAATATCAGATTATGTCTTCTGTGTCAACAGTTATTTGTTGAATTTTTGGTGAGAAGTATTCCACATAAATGTAGTCCTCTTCATATTTTGTTGGAAAGATCCCGAACGAGACCTTTGTTTCTTCAGTAATTCTTGATTTTACTTTATTAGTGATTGTTCTGAACAAGTTTTCTTCCGTCTTTAACTTTTCTTCGTTGATACCATAATAGTATGCCACTTCTACCTCTTGATTGCAAGGAAAAAACATCACGTCAGGCCCATCCAAAGAAGAAAGTCCGATTGTTGTTACTCTGCACGATTCGCGGGGCCTTTTAAAGGTAGAGGTTATGGCCTTTGTGTTCTTAAAGACGTCGATCATATAGTATGTGCTCGTAAACACATGGTTTATCTGCTCATAGTAGTCAAAGACGTTTGTTGAGCCGGCGATCTCCTCCAACCGAAGGTTGGATATAAGGCAAATTTTTTCGAATACTCCAGATCGGGCATAGTTCTGCAGAATGTTCCTTACTGACCTTTCATGCAGCGCTGCTTCTTCCGCTAAGACCTCTGTCTCTGGCGTGAAATACACAATATCTATTTTTACACCGTTTTGGTGTAAAACCTGTAGTGCACGTAAAGTAATCGCGGCTGTATTGCTTGCTCCGCATAAGAACACCGAACAGGTGCCTTGAATCGTTCCCAACCACTTAGACAGCTTAGTCATGTCCATCTCTTCGTATTCTTCGGGCCCGGGCTGCTCCGGTAGGGAAAACTTATACTTTGATGTTTTTACCGTTTCGTTGCTTATAGTGTATGCTTTGTAGGCTTTGTGCTCCGCCAATTGGGTCACAATCTTTGAACCTGCGTTGCCTATTCCTAATACTATCTTCAAATCTGTAAATCCTTTAAATGGCCGAATGTCTTTCCGATCTTGCATGTGCTGCGAAAAGCGCCCCAGCGGGTTTCTTCGAACTGTTTTTTCATTTCTTTCAACATTATAGCATCTTCCTTCGCCATGTCAACAATAATCGAGTCGTGCAAAGTGAACGCTATCTGGCTTTTCTTGCCTTTGAGCATTTTCATAATCTTATATGCATTTTGTATCACTATATCAGAAGTCGTCGATTGAAGCAAGTAGTTTTGTGCTTTTCTTTCATCCACAGGCAATTTCCTGCCAAAAGGCGTCGTAAGCACTTGGTTCTCAGGATCAAAAAAATCTCGAAAAATTGTCCGCGAAAAAAATTGGTCGAAATGACTTTTCGAGTTCGAAGGATTATATAGCCATGCAAACAACTCTACCTTCGCCTTAGAGCGCTCAAGCTCTCCGTTAAACACATTCTCCACGACCCACTCATGAATGTCCTCCTGCGGCTGTTCTCGGCCTGATAGAGCCATCAACGTTCTTATTTCTGCTGCGTTCAAGTCTAGCTCAATGAATGCATCGTTCTGAGGGGTTATTTTGTGCCTATCCTCCTTCTTCAAGGTCATAATAGGTACTGAACCTTTTTTTGTTGTTAATCTTCCGGTTGCCGAGCCGAAGATATCACATAGCACCCTGCCTTTTTTGCCCTCAAATATAATTTCCTGATGGGCGATTTCCGACACTAAAACATGTGCCTTGTGCAAGATATCATAATCGCTTCCTTTCTCTGTAGACTTGTGCAGTTCGTGAAGCGCTTGTTCTCTCATCTTGAACCACTTCATAAGCTGATGCTCGGGCAACAGATCAAAAAAGCACTCTTCTGTCAGGTCTATCTTTGCAGTTGAAGCGGCTTTTGCTTGAGCTAGCATTTTTAGTTTATATTCTTCGTATCTCTCTGGGTTCCAAGAATACGGGGATAAGTCATTATCCTTCAGGGATAGAAAAAGATATCTAAAGTTCTCATCTTGCAGCATCGGAGAGTGCTTCCAAGCCAGAAGGTATTGTTTTGCGGTTTCCGCGGCGGCTTCAAAAAGAAAGGCGCCTTTGTGAAAGATGCCTTTGCAATTGTCTTTTATATCCAATGTTTGTAGGATCAATTTATTTTACTTTCTTAGCATCTCGGTCATTACTCTTGAGCACACTTGGTTTATATAGCCAATGGGGCCACTGGGGCTGGTGAGAAGCCCAGTGCTTGTCTTAGAGTATACACCATGGCTGTCCAGCATGTCAATACTTTTCGTATACACCTCGTCGAAAAATGGTGTGCTATCGGGAGATGTCATGAGGCCCATTTCGCGAAACTTGTTTATTATTAAGCACTTGATCCACATTTTAGATTTCCAGTTAATGTCGTTAGTATCGATCATATTTTCTTCCAACCTTGCTACGGACATGTTAGGTCTGAGGCGTGATGGTTGACTTGCTGCAGATCTACTGTACTCGTTGTAAAGAGATTCGTAAAATCGCTTAATCTCCCAATAATCATCATATCCTACTTTAACAGAATACATATCAGAATACAAGTTAAAAAATTCAGATTCGGGTCGACCATTTAGGATATTTTTCCTAGTAATCGGAGAGTCCATGTTGAGGACCAACCTCCAGGGTGCATTAATATCCACAAGGAAACCATGAGATTCAGCGAAATCACAATAACATTTAAAATTAGGGTCGTGAATCAAGTCGCCCTTTGCTTGGTCCGTGTGGGTAGAATAGTTTCTTGACATGTCCACATAGAGCCCAGTCAAATAGCAATCCGTCAAGGCAAAGCCCGACTTGGTAACTTTTAGATTCTCCATCTCTTCCGAGAATAGGGCCTCATTTACTATCTCTGAGAATTCCAACATGCCGATTGGGCGGCCGTTAGTTCGATCACTTACGAGTCCGTATAGAATATCTGATACCCTTTCTTTGTTTACTACAAACTCTTCGTCTGTGTTCACATAACTTTTTGTTGGTACCAGCTCTTCTATTTCCTTTGGTATTTCGATATCGTTATTGGATGCGATGTGGAAATAGAAGTCTCTGAACGAGTTGAACAACTCTACAACGTAACCCAAGCCAGTGACTGAAGCTGCGTACTCTCCAAAAGATACTGCCGGAGAAGTAGGTATTACTACATGGCCCGCGTTGTCAAGTTGCCCATACAGTCTCTGTCCATAGAGTGTATCTATCACCGGGACATTCATTTCTCTTATCTCTTTGAGATATTTCCTTCTCTCTTTGAACTCTTTCGCTATAGAGATCTCTGGTGAGCCGCCTAAATATTTTATCTTCATTGTTTATTATCTCTCCCTCAGACTTCTCAAATCTTCCATGGCTTTTCTTCTGGAGTCTGGCATTGTAGGTTGCGAAGAGTTCGACGGGAAAGCGTCGAAAGTGAGGTTCAAAGTGGTATTCATCTCTCCCGCGCCTGTGTAAGTAGTAGTTATATCTCCCACCACATAATATCCGCCTAAGCCCAAGCGTCTGGCTGCTGAGTTTAGAGCCTTCGGGGAGCCAAAGCCAAGCCTATTTGGATCTATGTAAACATAAGAGCCCGGAAGAAAGAGTGCGTTAGCGTACATTTCTACTGTGGCGTTGTGCGGCAATCTCAGCTCGGCCGATGCATGTCCTTCTCTTGCTGTGTTCCAATCTTTCATTCCGGCGGGGCCCTTCATCGAAAAAGATATAGTTTTAACCATTCCCTTGTCTTTGTTTGTGTGAATGTGATAAATGCCAGACTGCAAGTCTTGAGATTTGTTGCCGTTTCCGGCTGGGGCGCTGCTTCTGGTACCAGTCTGGTGAAAGATATAGTAATTGGTGTTTCTCTTATGGTCCGCCAAATATCGTGACGGGTCTGGAAAATCATCTATCTTGACTGTAGTACTTTTGGTGTTCAGCCTTTGCCCTGGGTGAGATGTTACACTGAAGTCCACCTTCTCTATTATATCCGCTCTGTGGCCACTGAACTCGTCCATGGATCTATTCAAGAGTTCTGTGCAAAATGTATTCAAAAAATACTTAAGATCCATGCTAGGTTTTTTATTCCTTATCGTGTGCTCATAAAATAGAGTATAGAAAGTGTCGACAGCAATCGGTATATCTGCAATATTTCCGGGGACTGGGCTTTTTGTTGTCTTCTTGGCGCCCTTTGAGTTGTCTGATACCTTATTCACAGTATAGCCTGTGGTCAAGAGGGTTACGCTCCTCACTATGTTCTCTCTTTCTTTTTCTTTCTCTTTTGTATCTCCCGGTTTGGGTTTTTGAGCCTTGAGGCTTTTTATTGTCTTCTCGATGTCTTCTATTATCTTCTCCATCCAAACATTTAAAAAATCACCAAAAGTAAAATAGTATATATTATTACTTAGAAAATCCTTTTCAAAGTCAACCATCTTCGCGATTGGATCTGACTTCTTTTTTGATGCTGATTCGGTAGCTTCAGGCGTTTCTATTGCTTTCTTATTGAAAAAACCCTCATTGAACTCAATCGAATGAAGCTTCTCGTTTGATTGTAATTTCTCCATCATTATGCGCGCTTCTTGTTGGGCCCGTAGCTTTGCGGCGAAAACCCTTTCTTCTTTTAACTTTTTTGTTTGTTCTTCGGTTGGTGGGCGCCCGGTTTCTTTGGGTTTTTTGACCTGAGCTTGGCGCCGTTTTTCTTTGGTGGTTTTCGTCGAAGAGGGCACCAGTGCGTCATACGTTTCTTCGTTCTCTACTTCCTCCAAAAATCCATTATACTGAATGTTAACCGTCGCGCTGCCATCAGTCTCCATCTTAAAGTCATGAGTTTGATAAGATAATATCGCAAGAATCTTTGACCTCTCCAGTGATCTTCTCTCTTGTGGTGTAAAAAGTTCCCCTGGAGGTACAGAGTAGCCCAAAGTCACTGCCACCCTAGGGTGGGCGCCGGATAATAGGGCACCTGCGGATGGCGTCTTCTCTGTAAAAGTGAACAACTCCATCAAAGGTGCATGGCCGTTGGGAGGATCATCAAAAAGCCTGGCTATGTTGTCCACTTTAATAGATAAGGATGCTGTGATTGATTTTATTCTAAAACTATATGCATCTCTCTTTGTGTTGGTTACGCTAAAATTTTGTATGACCACAGCGCCACCAGAGAAGGAACGGCCGTCTGTATTTAATTTCGAGCCGCCGTCAGCAAACTTATAGTCGGCCGCAGGTGGGAAATAAAACGGAAGATAACTGTTGCTCTTCGCTCTAAAGATGCGTATCTCAGGAACGAGCGCGCTTATTTTATGATTCTCTAGGTTTAGAATGTTCTTGTCGTATTCTTGCCCATGAATACGTCCGAACATCTTAGATATAGCAGCTTGTGGCACCTGAGTTCCTTCTATCTTTTTAATTGTAATGCCCTTGGGGTTAACTGGGAGCTTACTCTTTTTCAAACCAGAGCCAGCTTCTCCATTGTTGTAGGCATGCTGCCAAACCAGGAAAGCTTGAGGAAAATAATTGATGCCTTTCACAGATCTGCCCTTTCTCTATATTGTATCAGTACTTCGTCTAAGGGCTTTGGTACTTCTATTATATCTCCGATTTTGCAGTGAAAATCTGTCGGCTTTGAGTTAAACCAAGCAAGAACCCACCAATATCTAGAGTCCCCATAATGCTTGTGTGCGATTTTCGATAATCTGTCTCCAGTTTTATATATGTGTAGCGTCTTCTTTATCTTAGCCAGGAATGATTGATTTCTAGGATCTCCAAATCTGACTATGGTTCGGTGTTGCGCATAATCTGAGTTGCGCCTATTTAAAAAGTCTTGATAAAGAGTGGAAGATATCTGTCCATATTCCGCGTGGCCGGCCCAATTGCTATCACTCATCGGTCGCCACCTCCCAGTGCGTTAATATCTGATGCGTCCACAGTAACAGATTGGTTTCCACTTGCGGAATCTAGATTATATGGAAACTTGCCGTTTAAGAATTCGCCGGTAGGATCCTCGCCTAAGATCTCCTCATGAAGCGGCTCAAATACAAAGCCAAGTGAATATTTTATTGGCACCATATTTTTTTCGGGCCCCACCAAGAAGTGTCCCCCGTCGTAATCCGGCTTAAAGTCTACACCAGAAATACATCCAAGCAAGCCGTCTGCAGATTTTGGTGAGGATATGTAATTAGAATACTTAATTCTCATAAGGGGCCCTGCCAAGATGGTTCTAGCGTTTTTTTGATTTGCAAGTGGTGCGCTGTACAGCGGATACATCATTTTTATGAGAGCGGAGTATTTTTTAAAATTTTCAATAGCCACTTCTTTGCTTCTTCCTAAGATATCAAAACTTGCGTTGATTCTTCTTGTTGTAGACTGGTAACTTTTCACCGGGTCTGAGCGACCAAACGTAACGCCTTGGCCGGACCAGTTAACAGTAAAAGTGTCGCTGAATGATGTAACAAACGCTGGGTATTCCACTGATTTACCTGTTGTGACACTGGTAAACTTTATCATTTGCCCTTGTCTTTTTGCTATTTCATCGAAAAATGCCATTTATAGTTCCTCCTTTCATGTGCTGATCTCATCCGGTTGCGTAGTGTTGCGTAATTGACTCACCCAGTAACTTGGAATCCAGATATATATTCGAATGGACCTGCAGCATCCTACTATCCAGTGCGGCTGTGCTACCAGCGCGCTCAAGGCCGGCGGAAGATGTTGAGGCGCCAGTTTTTTTGGTGGCTTCTGGTGGCTTCGGAACCCTTTTAAGCAACTTTTCAAGAGCTTTTTTTCTCTCTTTTTCGTCTTTGAAGCCTCCTTTCTCACCTATTTCGATCTCAGTTTTTTTACTAAAGTTGAGGAACTCTACGAACTTTCTGGTGTCAAGTCCAGCTCGTATTCGGCGCTTCATTGGTGCAGTCCCCGGGGACTTCATGAGCTGCAGTTCGGTAGCGCTGATGGGCGATTTCATCCGTTCGAACTTTTGGGCCCTGTTGATCAAATTTGAGGCTTCGGTGCGGGCGGCGTTGGCGTCACCGGTGTCGCCTGACAGAATTCTCCTTGTTAGTTTCTCGGCCTCTGATGGTGTGATAGATTCTATTTGTCTAAGTTCATTAAGTTGAGCTATAAGAAGCCTGTCGCGGCCTTGGGCGCCTACTACGGCGCTGGTTGAGGCGCCTTGGGTGAAACCGTACTCTCTCACAAAAGCGGTTTGTTGTAGCCCCGTTGGCTCCTTCTGCGTTTGGCCAATATATTTCGCTCGGGCGCGGATGTCAAAAGCGCTGCTGAGCCCCCTTTGGGTTACGATGAGCATGTTCGCGAAATCGTCGAGTCCCATCGAAGCTTTACCAAGGCCTGTGTCGAATTGTTCAAAGGTCTTATCTGTTGATTTTATCAGCTGACCTTGAACTGAATCTTTATCCCCTTCCTTTAACCCATACATCCTACGTACATTGTCAGCTGACATGTTAGTGTTCTTAGCTAAAGTAGCTATAGCTAACTGGCGCGCCTTAAGTCTGTTGCGGTCGTCACCAGAGTAAGTTAGGTCCTCCTCCATTCTAGTACCCTTAAGGGCTTCTTTTACTTTCTCTTGCACTTCTCCAGGGGTCAGCGACATGAAGATTTCAGTAGCGCTTAGTTTGTTGCCGCCCAGGAGAGCGTTAAGGTTGCCAGCCATTTGCGAGGCTGCGCTGAAGTCGGTGGTTACACCGGAAAAGGCGCGTTGCTGATCCGAAACACTCACTCCTGTTTGTTGTTCTATTTTTTGAGTCCTTACAAGTTCCCTTTCTATGTTAGCGGAGTCTATCATTAGGTTCTTGGCCAGCATGTTAAAGTTCCTACTAACCTTTTCGGTGCTTACTCCGGAAGAGCGCGCAAAGTCGGCTAGCCTAAGGTTCAAGTTTTCCACTCCGGTGGTTGATTCTTTAAGAGAAAAGGTGCTCGTCTCTACGATCTGCTGAAATTGTCTAGTACTGAGGCCGGCGCTATGTAAGACAGCTTGGTGTTTCGCTAGCTTGGCCGTGAGTGATTCGACGCCGGGGTCCTGTATCTTGACCATCTCCCCAAAAGATTGGAGACCTTTTGCCAGATCTTCAAACGATCTTTTGGCTAACTTTGTGCTCCCCATTAACAAATCGATTGAGTTTAGTGATTCTGTGAGGGCTTTTTCGAAGAAGCCCCTGTCCTTGAACCTCATACCGGCTTGGTCCAGGTCCTTGATGGCTTCCTGTGCTTGACGTGTCTGTTCGGTAAAGCGACTCTGAACGTCAGTGATCGTCATCCTGTTATCGTCGGGACTATACTGATCCAGAGCAGACTTCTTCTGCAGTTGTGACGTTAGCTTTTTGAGCTGAGCGTCTGTCGTCTTTTTATATTTATTGAACTTTTCTTGAAGTTGCTCTAGTTTTGTTGACATTACGCCCTCCTCTTTCTTATATAATAATTAGGGCGTAGAGTAGTTTATTGCCTGTCTGGAGGGTTTAGAAATTCCGAGGTCCTATTTACAAACCAATTTCGCAACCTGATTGGTAAGCTATATGCTTCTGAAAAGGAAAAATTGCACTTCTGCATTAGATAAAATATCTCTTCGTATGTAACTTTTTCAACATACTCAGATGTCAGTGCGAAAAAATGCCCACGAAAAGGGCACCTCCTTACGAGCAGATGTCCCACATACAGAACATGCAACTTCTTGCATGGTACTGATTGTTGGTTTGGCTCTATTGTAGACATCCTTTAAAACCGACGCATCCGCCGCTGGTAGTACTTCAAATAATTTAGTTAACATTTGTTTATCTGACACGCCGTCTACCGTTACGACTGCTCGATTTAAGAACGAGAGGGTATAGTTGTATCCCAACTTGTGCTTTAGCTTTTGCTTTTTTTCTTGGGCCATGGCCTCTTCGTCTTCTTTTGAAAAATTGATCATCTCAACTTTCAATCCAGTTTTTGGAAGGGTAATTTTGTATAAGTTTTGCTCACTTAAATATTCTAGATCATGGTACCGCTCGTGATTGATTTCTCTCTTATTTAGATCATATTCATGTTCTGTCCTGTCTTCACACTTTTCACAATATTCCAAGACAGTGTATCCTGCTCCATAGCCGCTAACCCTAGCTGCTAGCAAGACTGCGGTCTTATCTTCTTCACAAAACATTTCTGTTTTTATTGTCTTGTCAACCAGAAGACTGTTGATGAGTTTGTCGAAGACAAGATCCCCTGATTCTTCTGTCGTGGCAGATAAAAGATCCTCATCTTTTGCTGTCATGTGTTTTATTTCCACTCTCTCCATGCCTCTTAATGGATTCGAAGCTGGATAGTATTCTCCCTTTGTTGGAAGTTCCACAAACTCAGTTGGCACGACAAAGGAAAGGCCAAATGGATTATCGGATGGCCTCTCATTTGTTTGTGGAGGAGCAGGTGTTCTATTGTTCTGCTGGTGATTTTGTTGTGGTTTGGTTTGTTTTTGAAACTTTCTTGAGTTTCTAGTCATAATTCCTCACTTTCTTTTCTTTCTTGACTTTTATTAGCCTAAATCTAAGTTACTAGCGTCGGGGTTGGCAGGCCGCTCCCAAGCGCGGTTTGCATTGGCAGCATGTTCTTCGTTTAGTGTCGCCCAATCATACGATATTCCAACCTGAATATTCAATATATCGTCTGTTCCATAATCTAGAGTATCAAAATTCGCGGAGGTTATAATTGGGTTATTAATGATCCATGACTCTATTATCTGATCGGAACCGTCGGGTCCGATTTGATCAATTTGGATTCTGTTTCCAAGTGCCGCGACCATCTTTTCCTTTGAGATTGTTCCCATTCCATCTCCCCCAGAAATTTCAGTTGGCAAGTTATAGCCAGAAGCCTTGAGGATATTATATAAACTCTGAGTTGCGTCTGGATCTACTGGATCAACTAGTGTCATAGTTATTGGCTGCCAAGTCACTCTTCCTGGGTAGTTGAATTTGTGCTGCAAAAATTGATGCTCCGATGAAGCAACTTGAAACGCGGGCTTCGTTACTGATTTTGCTATAAACTGTGGCATTCCTCCGAAATATAAAAGCCATCTAAACTTTCTCTTAGGCTCGGTTGCTGCTTGACTCCAAAAATTTGACATAATGTGTATCTCCTAATATTATATAGTTATCGCACTGGTTCTTTTTCCGTTAATCTTCGAAAGAGGCTCCAGTATTTGTTATAACAAAATCAACTGCGATAAATTCAATT
>Ga0315322_10000823_pt1 | contig 23616 bp, 15 predicted proteins | sample M110021515metaG_FD_203461 | JGI IMG/M metagenome (GOLD analysis project Ga0315322, IMG submission 203461) | Ammonia-oxidizing marine archaeal communities from Monterey Bay, California, United States - M1 100m 21515 | ecosystem: Environmental > Aquatic > Marine > Intertidal zone | place: USA...
GGCTCCGGGAAGACCTCAAATGGGGTCGTGATGCCACGCAGCGCAAACAAGCGGGCGAACTTGTCCCGCTTTTCGGGCGGTCCCTGCACCATCAAGGTGATGTCGAAGCCCAGTTCCGACAGCGCGGCGTAGTCGCCGAGTCCATGCTGCGCGAGCTGGTCAGGCCGGTAATTGTTGAGCTGTCGCAGGCCCATCGCCACTCGCAGACCACCTCGTTCGCTGGCAAAGTCCGCCGCGATCGCTTCCGCTGCGGCCTTGGCCTCTGCGATGACCGCGGTCACCTCGTCTTCGAGCCCCAGCACCGTGCCGATGGTCTCGTAGAACCGCTCGGTGGGACCGATGCCCACGGGCAGATCGATGTCGACCACTGTCTGCCCGCCATCCTCGAGCGTCTTGACCGTGCGGGGGTACAGCGAGCGGTCCACCACGAACGTGGCCGCCGCATGGGTGATGCCGCGCCAGTCGTCGAGCGTGGCCGCCCCCGGAAAGTCCCCGGTGACAATCACACCGATGCGCTCCAGCAGCGCAGTCCACTCCGGCACAAAGCCACCGAGGTCGACCGCAGCCGGCATGCCGATAAAGTTGATGCAGCGCGAAGGCTCGAGTGGTGGCGGACGAAGCAGCGCACTGGCTTGCTTGTGGGCGGCCAACAGCTCTTCGGGGGACAGCGTGATGAACGCCTCGACCATGTCGAAGCCCGCATCCCCCACCTGCCGACGCCAGCGCGGGTCGACTGGCGGACGTGGCGGCAGCCCCACCAAGGTGGAAAACATCCAGTCGGTCATCGCAGCCTGCGAGCCCACCTTCAGTCCGCTGGTGTGCAGCGCCCGCATCGGCACATGCGGGTACTCGTCGGCGACGTCCTCCACCACCTCCTCAAAGCGGTCCCCAATCACCTCGATGGGACAGGCCCCCAGCACGAGAATAGCGCTGGGATGGACCTCTTCGCAGAGCAACCGCAGACAACGTCGCAAGGGCTCCGCCGTCTGACCGGTCACAAAGTGCTTCTCCGTGAGGCCCGTGCAGAAGAACCGATGGCTGCTCGGCCCGTAGTGGAGAAAACACGCCGCACACTCGTCCTCCCCATGAATGACCACCGCAAAGTCACCCTCCATGGCGATGAGCCCCGTGCTGATGCCCGACAGCGTGCAGCACGGCTGCCCCGTCGACCCCTGAATGCGGCGCTCCTGCCGCTGCCAGAAAGGCTCATCCGAGCGCCGGGCCGCCGTGAAGGAGTCGGGAAGAGGGGCAGATCCAGACATTCAGCAAGTCTCCAAAAGTCACACAGGCACCGCGCCGCAATCGGCCGAACCAGCCAAGACGCTACCAACCTGAGTCCCCCACGGCGAGCAAGCCGCCCAAACTACACCCACGCCAAGTCATCCAAACCAGCTCGACCCAATCAAACATGAAGACACATGAATCGCCAAACCATAGGTCAAGATAGGCACGAGAAACACCCCAAGACCAGCCATGCCCGACTCCCTGTTTACTGAACGACCAAGTGGCCTCGTGTTCTTTCGGAAGACGTCCGTCCGCTACCGCCACCTCGCGTGGCACCTCTGCTTGAGAGGCGGCAGCGCTTGCCATGTGCACCTCGGCTACACCCATGTGCTACCCATCCAGCTCTGAGCACGCTCTCAGAACTTGAAGCAGACCGCCTGCGCACACGAAGACAGCTCCCCTTCCAGTCCTCCGAACCGAGACTTCCCCGCCACTCCGACCTTCCCCTCGCACGCTACGCTCGATGCCCTTCACCCCAGGCCAACTCCCAGCCGGCCGGAGAGCCAATGCGCCGCCCCCTCCTCGCCTTGCTCATGTCCCTCCCACTCCTCGCCGCCCGCAAGCGTCCTCCCGTACCCGACCATGGCATCCCGAATCGGATTCTCCAACAGGTGCGCTCGGGTCGTTCAGGCAAGGCCGCGTCCTGGGTGGAGGCCGAGCTCAAGAAGCGTCCCGACGACCTCAACCTCCTCGCCGTGCTCGCTATCATTCACACAGCCAACAACGAGCACGACCAGGCCGCCGCCCTGTACGACCGCGTCGACGGCTCGGCCTTCTACACGCAGACCGCCAGCCGCTTCCACGCCGACACACTCCACGAGCTTGGCGAGGGCGCCCGCGCAGCCGCCATCCGCACCCAACGTCTCCACCGCACCGACTACAACCACCCACAGGTTCAATACGAAAACATCGCGCGCGTGCACGATCTCCGTGAAGCTGGTCTCTGGCTCGATGCGCTCGACATCTGCAACGAGGCCATCGCATTCGCCCCCCACCAAGCCGCGCTCTACGCCGCCCGGGCAGAGATTCACATCGATGTAGGCGACCTCGATGCCGCCGCCTTCGACCTGCTGCTGGCCGAGGAGCGAGGCTCCGCCAGGACCGGGACGGCCCAGACCACCATCGCCAAGTCACGCTGGCTGCTCGAAACCGGCCAGCCTAATTCCGCAGTGGACATTCTCACACCGCTCCGCCAGAGCAATTTTCGCCATGAGCGGTTCGCCGCTGCGCTCGGCGAGGCGATGCTGGCCAGTCACCAGTCTGACGCAGCTGCCGTGGTGCTGCGGCAAGTCCGCTTCCGTCGGCGGGACAGTGCCCACCTCCAGTCCGTGCGCGCAAGGCTGTTGCTGGCCACAGGCGATCGCGATGGCGCAGTGGCCATCGTCGACGACCTGATGGATGTGCAACCCGGAAACCTCTACGCCCAGGCGATCTTCGCAGAAGTCTACGGCTTCGACCTCTGAGTGGCTAGCGGGCCCCTCCACCCACACGTGTCCGATCGGCATCCGACGAAAACGTGCCCAAAGGGGATCAAAACCGGGCCAGCAGTGTGAATTCCACAGTCATTGTGACGCGACGGGCTCTAATTCGCTCCTCACAGAGCTATACTCCCAAACGCCCGCGCCTCGGTTGAGTCGCGGCAGGCGGCTGCGGCATCAGTCAGATGTGCTTCTCCATACGAAGTGCACCTGCTCGCCGCGCCAAACCACAAAAATGGGCTCAGACGATGCCCTGGAGGACTGACATGACGCGCAACCTTATGATTCTTCTCGCGGGAGCCACTCTCGCCATTTCTGGCTGCACCGACAAGGGTGACTCCGGCAGCGACACCGCTGGCGGCGAAGGCGAAGGCGAAGGCGAAGGCGAAGGCGAAGGCGAAGGCGAAGGCGAAGGCGAAGGCGAAGGCGAAGGCGAAGGCGAAGGCGAAGGCGCTGCCAACGTCGCTGGTGGCATGGCTGCCATGTTCTGGGACGGCACCGACATCGGCTCCTGGGCCGTCAGCGGTTCCGAAGTCAGCTGCCCCGACTGCATCTGGGCCTTCGACGGTAACTTCACCGGCGTTTCCGACTTCACCGCCACCGTCCAAATCTACGACATCGGTGGCTACTCGGCAGTCTACGGTGGTTCCGACCTTTGGGGCATCGGTGGTACCGATGTGGGCTACACCTACTTCGACAACACCCTCCTGTACTACTACTACGGCTACGAATTGGCCCCCTACTACTACGTCGGCGTGTTCTACAACTACTGAGCCAAACCACCGCTTCGGTCTCACCCAAGCGTCTGCAACCCTCCGCGAGACTACGGCCGCAACGCCGTAGTCAACCACGCGGGCGGCTTTCCAGACAATATGGATGAGTCGAGCTTATGGCTTCGGCCCGATGAGACAAGCACTTCGCTTGGCTCATCGGGCCGTCTTCTTTCTTGCGGCCATCGGATTTCCAAGCGCATGCTCACGATGTCGGTCGTGCGTCGCTCGGAGCCGATGCCTGGAGTCTGTGAGTGTCCGCGAACCGAAAGCCGATGCTCCACATCGCCGGCAAGCCCAGCACCACAGCCGGCACCTGCGACAGTACCCACCAAGCACCCGCGTAGGCCAACACATCGGCCTCGGTGGCGCCCATGGTCGACAGCACCGCCATGCTCGCTGCCGCCGGGCCTGCGCCATACCCTGGCGGGAGCACCACCGAAGCAATCGCGGACAAGCCCAGCACTGCGGCGGCCGCAAAGAAGGGTGTGCTGACGTCCACTCCGACGGCAGGCAGCGCGATGGCGAACGACGTGATCATGGCCACCACCTGCACCAGCGCCACCCCGACATTGACCAGCGCGTTGCGAGGAGAGCCAAGCGCGGCGTCGGCGCGGGTGGTCGCCTGACGCACTAGCTCCAGCAGGCTCGGTCTCTTCTCCGACTCAGGGGACACAGTGACCGGTTCCGAGCGCGCCATCCTGCGGCCGACCATTGCCACGGCGGCCACCCCCACCAGCCCAGCCCCCGTCGCCAGCCCCACCAGCTGAGTGGCCCGCGCATGGGCGTCTGCGCCAACCAGTGCTTCCCACCGGGCCGCCCCCAGCGTCAAGCCGGTCAGCAGCAGAGTGCCGAACACCGCCGCCTCCAAGAAGGCCACGATGCCCATCGCTCCGGTTGCAGTGCCGAGTCCCAGCCCACAGCGCTGGCGGAGCAGACCGATGTTGACCAGGTCGCCGGCCCGGCCAGGGAGCACGAGGTTGACCACCCCCGACACAAGCCCGATGACCGCCACCTTGAGGACCGGCGGACGTGGGGAAGGGAGCACCATCCAGACCCGGAAGTCGTGAACCAAGAGCGCCGAAGCCTTGATGCCCATCGCCAGCAGCAAGAGGCCCCAATTCACGCGTCCGGGAAGGGCTTCGAGCTGCTCGGGTTGAACCGCGCGCACCAAGGCGGCGAGCACCGCCACAGAGACAGCAAGCTGGAGCAGCCACCACCAGCTGCGCGACCGGTTGGGTTCGGGGGACGGCATAGACGGAGTATGACCCACGGCGTCGACGTGGTGGGAGAGCGGGTGAGCCACGTCCACTTGTCCACTTCTGTCGCGTTCCGATCCTGCCCCACCCTTCGCCAGACGTTGCCGGGGTACGGGCGGTTCACGCGGACACATACCGTGGACCGCTCCAGCCCAATCGAGCCAAGCTCCTCTCAACCACCGGGTACGGGGTGACACATGCTTGTCGGACTTGTCACGCTGGTGGCCCCACTGGCCATCGTCGCGCCACTCATCCAGCCCGCAGAGGCGGCAACGGTCGACCGCACCATCCATGCGGAGCTCAACAAGGAGTCTGGCTGGCGGCTCTCCCACACCGAGTCGGGTGTGGAGGTCTACCAAAAGCCGATCTCCGCCCTTGGCCAGACCGGCTGGAAGGGCATCACGACCATTCCCGCCGGTGTGTCCCGCGACCGGCTGTTTGCGGTGCTGGGCGACACCGAGGCCCACCCGCGCATCAACACGTCGCTGTCCGAGTCGGTGGTGGTGCATCGACAAGGTTCGGTCACCACCTTCTTTCAGGTGCTCAAAGCGCCCTCCTACGCCCCTTTCGCCGACCGGTGGTGGGTGAGCCGAGCCGTAGAAGTCCATGACGCGGACGGCATCCAAGGCCAGCTCAGTCGCCAGTGGTCCAGCCTCCCACGAACCGAAGGCAAAGACATCCGGGCAACGATCCGGGCGCGCTACCCCGACGCCGTCGAAGTCCCCCAGAGCCATGGCCGCTGGGACCTCATCCCACTGCCCGACGGCTCCACCCGCATCGTCTACCGCATCGTGACCGACCCAGGGGGCGCCATTCCCCGAGGCATCGCCACCCGCTTTGCGGGCCGCAGCGTGGCCAACAACATCCTGACCATGATCTCCGCGGCCGGCGGCTGAGCGGCACCACCTTCAGGCGGGCTTCTCCGCCACAATTCGCCAGTTCAGGTCGGCAATCTTGGCCTTCTCGGCGTCGGTCCAAGCCTGACCACCGCTCTGAAGTAGCTCCAGCGACTCCTCCACCCAAGGGGGCAGCACCCGCACGGCCTCAAGCCCCCGGACCACGCGCCGGCCCATCAAGATGAGGTCGCGCTTTTGCTCGCACAGCGGCCAAGCCTCGCTCTTCGACGGCGCCGACAGCACCACCTCAAAGCCCGCGCGCTCGAGCGCTGCGCACACATCGGCGGGATACATCGAGTGGGTGGCCGCCAACGTGGGTAGAAAGCGTTGGTGCAGCCCGACGTGCTCGGAGTCGTTCCAGTCGAAGAAGGGTGTGAGCAGGTACTCTGAGCAAGAGTAGCGGGCCCCCGGCTTGAGCACGCGGAACATCTCGCCAGCGTGGGCGTCGAGCTCCTCTTTCTTAAAGAAGGGCCACACCGCCTGGAACGAAAAACAGCCGTCAAAGCACTCCGAAGGGTAGTCAAGCGGCTTGTGGTGATTTCCCACCTTAAAGTGCAGGCGGTCTGTCATGCCGCAAGCCCCCGCCCAGTCCTTGGCGTTTTCGATCTGGTTGGGGTCGATGTTGTACCCAGACACCTGACCGCCCGTAAGCGTAGCGAAGTAGTGCGAGATGCGACCACGACCACAGCCCATGTCGAGCAGGTGGCTGGTGGCTGGCTGTCCCAAGGCCATGGCGTCGAGAACCGCCTGCTCACACAGCAGCTGGTTGCCATAAAGACCCAGCTTTTCGTCGAGCTGCGGCGGGATGTAGAGCTTCTCCAGGTCGAAGATGGACAGCATGTTGTTGAGCACCTTGTAGTAGTCGCGGACCGCACGGGTCTCATCGGCCGTCTCGGTCTGCTCCCCCGCCTGCATGCGCTGAAAGAACTTGTAGGCATCTACACAGCCCTGCTTGTCTTCCTCCGACAATGCCATCAGGCGACGCAAGCCATCCACAGCCGTCTTGAATCGATACCAACGCATGGAGGCACTCCCTGATCCCGCCGTCCGCAACTCCGTATCCAGGGCCTCGCGGGGCGATGGAGACTCTACACCTCTGCCCTTGGCCATCGGCGACCTTTCGAAGGTCCCCAACCACTCTCAATCAAGCAGCTCGGCGGGTTCCGAGCGCCTCCAGAGTCCGAAGACCCGCGACAATCCCCCTTTGCTACGTCTATGAGGGAACTGTGGACACCCGGACAGTTTCGGTGTAGCTTCCGACCACTCAGCACCACAGGAGACATGAGACATGACTATGCGTATCGGATGGATGCTCGCGATTGGCCTCTCGGCTTTTGCTCTTGGCTGCGACGAAAGCAAGACCGACTCAGGCGGTGAGGGCGAAGGCGAAGGCGAAGGCGAAGGCGAAGGCGAAGGCGAAGGCGAAGGCGAAGGCGAAGGTGAAGGCGAAGGCGAAGGCGAAGGCGAAGGCGAAGGCGAAGGCGAAGGCGAAGGCGAGTTCGTCGCCTTCTTCGACGCTGTCGACGGAACCAACCTCGACGGCTCGTTCGGCTACGGACTCGTGGTCGACGGCGCTCCGTACTGCCTGAGCACTTGGGAAGCCACCGGCAACCAGATCGACGGCCACTGCCCCACTTGCGACTACGGCTTCTACGTCCACAAGGTCATCGACATCGACGACTGTGGCATCAACGCGGACTTCTACGACTTCGAGCAGGAGTGGTCCTTCCCCTACGTCTACGGGTCGGACGCCTACTTCACGTTCTTCGTCGACCAGGACGGCTACTACGGCTGGTATCCCACCCCGTACTACAAGATGTCCTTCTACGACAGCGCCACGATTGAGCGCTTCGATCGCGGCGAAGATGTCGAGATTGATCCGGCGTACGGCGGTGGGTACTACTACAGCTACCTCTACGCCTACTACGATCTCGAAGGCTTCACGAACCCCAACGGCTACTCTCCGTACCCCAACTGAGCTTCGGCTTCAGTTGCCCTGAGTCCGCCATTCGGCTCAGATTCGGAATCCCAGGGGTTCCGGCACTCCCGCTGCAACCCTGCTAGACCCCGCGCCACAACGCGGGGTCTTCGGCGTCCGGGTCCAGCGAAAACGGCCCGCCCGACTTGCCAGCCATCCAGCGGCAGTGGCCGTCCCGAAACGATCGTGCAATGTTGCACCGCCGCACGGGAAAAAAGCCAGTCCAGGCAAGCCCACGCCCAGAAGGACCCTCACGGATGTACACCCTCATGTTGGGGCTTCTGCTCATGACCGGCCCCACCGAGGCCCAAGGACCCAGCGGACGGCCCACAATCGGCGCCGGTGCCAAGAAGGCCCCCGCCCGCGGCAAGCGCGGCAAGAGCGGCAAGAGCGGCAAGCGCGGCAAGCGCGGCAAGAGCGGCAAGAGCGGCAAGAGCGGCAAGGCGGCCCCCTCCAGCACCGGCGGCTCCATGACGGAGATGTGGGAGACCAACGCCAAGATCGGAGTCCTGATTACCCGTCGCCGCTACCGGCAGGCCATGATCGAGACCACCAAGGCCCTGGTCGACGACCCCACCAACCCCGTACTTCACGCCGCGCGGGCCGTGTGCTGCAGCCAATACGGCGACTACCACTGCACTGTGGGCAGCCTTGAAGACGCCTACGGTACTGAGACCATGCAGGTTCTCCGGGTTGTCGCCGAGGCCGACAGTCTCCGCTTCCTGGGCCGCCCCGAAGCTGCCGCAAAAGTACGCCGTGAGATCATCGTGGACCACTCGCGACCCAAGCGAGAGGTCACCATGCTGGTCCACGAATTCGAGGACCATGAGGTGGCCGACGACCTCGAGGCCATGTGGGACGTGGCCTGGGAGGCCGCAGCGCTCGAGCCGGACTCTCCGCTCGCCAACTCCCTCTTGGCCCGGGTCTACGCGGCATCCGGAGACTTCGAGACCGCGAAGTCCTACCTGTGGCTGGCTGAGCGCCACGCGAGCAAATCGGCCACCCTCGCTATCGCGGTCGCAGACATCTACCGAGCGTTCGACGAGCCCATCGCCGCGGCCATGTCCACCGATGAAAACCGCACCCACACACTCCGCTCGAAGACCTACACAGTGGCCCGCGCCCGCGCGCTGATTGCATCGGGCGACTACGACAACGCCATCAACCTCCTCGATGTGCGCAGCTGGTACCTCGCCGATGAGCTGTGGCACCCCGACCTCATCGCGGTGCAGGGCATGGCCTACAGCGGCGCGGGACTCCACGAGTACGCCCTCGCGATTGCCGACCGGCTGGCCGCCACCTACCCCGACCACCCACCCGCCCAGCACGCCGTCCAGGCCATCCGCAAGCGATCTGGTGGCGCTGACTGAGCGGGCGTCTTGCCGACTCGCCGGCCCAACAGCCTCGAGACCCGCGTGTCCCAGCGCCTGTTCACCGCCACAATGAGTCCGCTGAGGCGCCTGGCGGCTGCTGAGGTTCCCGACTGCTGCGCTCCCCGACGGGAGGGTTTCGCACCACAGCACGGCGACGGGGCATGATAGCCGACGGTCTCCCCGCCCCATCATCCGCGGACACCCATGGCCACCCAGCGCACCTTCCGTCCCTGGTCTCGCCGCTTCGCGGTGTGGGCGCCCCTGGTGCTGCTGCTCGTTCTTGTCGGTGGCCCGCTGCTCGTGGCCCAGCGCCATCCCGGCGGTGACGGTCCACACATGCTGGGCATCGCGATGCGGCTCGGCTGGGAGCTGCGCACCGGTCAGCTGTTCGCCTTCGTCAGCCACTTCATGTCGCTCGTCGCCCCGCATCCGCCGGGCGCCTACGTGCCGGCCACCCTGCTGTACGCCCTGCTGGGACCCCATGCCGCAGTGCCGGTACTGGCGGGCCTGTGCTGGCTCGCGCTCGCGTGGGATGGCGGGGTACGCATGCTCCGACACACCCCAGGTCGGGCGTGGGTGCTCGCAGTGGGCTTGGCGGCCACGCCGCTCGTGTGGCACCAGGTCGACAACTACGGCGTGGACATCGCGAGTGCCGCTCTGGTCGCCCAGGCGCTGTCCTGGCTGATGGCGTCCGATGGTCTGCGGGACCGCCGGGCGTCATTGCTCGCAGGCGCGTGGATCGGTGCAGGATTCTGGGTGAAGTACACCTTCCCCATCTTCCTCTTCGCCCCCTGTCTCGTCCTTCTCGCCGACACTGCTTGGGTCGCCTTCCGTCGCCATCCCGACTGGCGCGCGCGGGCCACCCATGGCCTGATTCTGTGTGGCGGCCTTGCACTCGTGGGCGGCCCCCTGCTTGCATTCCGCGGTCGCGAGATTGCCCGCTACGTGACCCACTCAGCCACGCTCGACGGCTCCGATGAGACCATCGACAGCCTGGGCTCCAGCTTCGGCGCCGACGTGTCGAGCTTCGACTTCCACATGTTCTACCCGGCAGTCCTCAAGGACCTCTTGGGCTGGCCTGGCACAGTGCTCCTCGCGCTCGGTCTTGTGCTGCTGGCGCTCGAGCTCCGACGCAACCGAGGGGGACTGCGGGACTCGGTACTCCTGCTGGTCTGTGTGGGGTCCGGCATCGCGGTGCTCTCGCTGCTCAATTCGAAGGCCGACCGCTACCTGCTGCCCGTGATGCTGCCCGTCATGGTCCTGGGACTGTCTGCGCTTGGGGCCTCGGTGTGGAGAGCTGTCCTACCCGTCGTCGTCTTTGCCGCGCCCATCTTGTTTCTGTGGCGGGACTTCAGCGGGTGGACCCACGGACTGCCCACCGAGGCCGTCACCGCCTGGGGTCCCACCTCTGGCAATGCCCGTCGAGCCCCACCCGGACGCCGCTTTGAGCACCTCGCCTCAACCCAGCTGTCGCAGTGGGGCACCTGGCCCCGGGTCGAAGAGGCCTTTCGACCCATCGATGTCAACATCGCAAAATGGCAGCTCGACGTCATCCTAGCGGACATGCACACCCGCATCGGATCCGACACCGGTACCGTGGGGCTGTGCCTCACCGAGCAGAACGGCACTCCCGGCTTCGGCCTGTTTCTGATGGCCGCCGAACAGCAGGGCCTGCACTGGGAGTTCGCCACCGTGCGCGTGCTGCGGGGCCAAGGTGACGACGGTCAGCTGCGCACCTTTCAGTTCAGGGGTCCGTTCTCCAACCTCGACGACGAAGAGACGCCCTTCCCCACCCTGTTCGTGAGCTACCGACAAGGTGGCTACAGTCCGCCGCTCGCGTACCTGATGTCGCTGCCCGCCACAGATGCCACAACCTACAAGCTGCCAAGCGGTCTCGAAGGCCAGGTGGTCACGCTGCCCATGACTCCCTGAGGTCCCAGCTCGCTGAGACGGGATAGCCAGCGCCGATCGAGGCACCGCTGGAGGAGAGGTTGCCACCATGTCCGCTCCAACCCCGCCGCCTGCTGGCTCCAACGAGCCGCGCACCCCCACCTGGGCCGTCGACCTCGCCACGCTCGGCCTGCTCCCGCTGATAGCCACGCTCATCGTGTGGTGGAAGGCCCTGCCCGGCCGCGCGAGTGTTCCCCCCTGGCACGACGTGCTGGTCAGCATTCTCCACCAGGACCACCTCCAGCGAGCCTGGCTGAGCGGCACTCCATGGCGCACCGGACCCGTCGCGTGGCCGCTCGCGGACTCCATCACCCAGTCCGACTGGGTCGGGCTGTCCGCACTGGTGGGCTTGCCGCTGCACATGCTCGGCATGTCCGCCACTTCGGAGGCAGCGGTCACTGGGGTGCTCGGGCTGTTTCTGTCGGCCCTGACCACCGGCCTGCTCGCACGCGCTCTCCTTGGACCGGGGCTGCACATCGGAGTGGCGAGTGTTCTCGGCGGGCTGCATCCTCTTGCTGTCGCCCATGCGCCCTACCCCAACCTGGCCCACAGCGAGCTGATGGTGCTCGGGGCGCTCGCCCTGGGCGCTGGGCTTCACCGCCAGAACACCCGCTTGACAGCACTCGGGGGACTGCTCCTCGGCGGGGGCACTTGGGCCGGCTTCTACCTGGGCAGCCACGCTGGCTTTGTGGCGGTTGTGGTGATCGGCGCGGCCGCGGTGTCCCGTCGACTCATCCCCCGGACCTTGGCTGCCAGCATCGGCGGTGCAGCGGTCGGTGTGGCCTCGATCTGGCCGGTGTTGTCCACCTACAGCCGCTTTTCGGAGCGATACCACGTCACGACCCAGGCGGGAGCCGTGCGCCAGGAGGTCTGGGACCCCTCCACCGGTGCCATCTTCGCGGTTGGGAAGACCCCGGCTGCCGTGGACCGTGCTGCGGCCGCACTCACTGCCACAGACACCCTGGCATGGGGTCGACAGGGCCTGTGGTGGGTGCTTCTCGGCGTCGCGGTGCTCGGCGTGGTGCGGATGTGGCGGTCCGACCCAACGCGCCGCTGGCTGTGGGGAGCAGCGGCAACCGTCGGGGTCGGCGCTGCGGTTCTCGCGCTCGGACCGGAGCTGTGGTGGCGCGGACACCCCACCGGAGTGCCCCTGCCTGGTGCTCTTGTGGCCCAGCTGCCCGGTCTTTCAGGACTGCGAGCCCCGGTGCGCTGGCTCCGGGTCGCATTTCCCGTGGTGGCCCTTCTCGCTGCGGCAGGATTGGCTTCGTTCGGTCCCATCGCGCGCCGCTCTCTCAGCGTGATTGGCTGCGTGGGCGCGTTCTCGCTGCTGCGACCGATGCCGGTGATCCCACTGGCTGAGCTGTCCGTGCCTCCGCTCTACGACACGCTCGACGATCTGCCCGCCGGTCCCATCGTTGACCTCGTCGAAGGCCACCGCACGTGTCCTCACAACATCAACCATCGCCTCGCCGCAGCCCTCGACCACACGCGTCCCGTGATGGGCGGACTCTACGCCCGACGCATCGACACCTTGGTGCAGCTCAACCGAAGACTGCTCCACTGGCCGGCCCCTGACACCATCGAGCTGCTTGAGACTGCTGGTGTCGTCGCCGTAATCGAGCATGCCACCGACCGTCCTCCGCCGCCCGGCCTCTCGTGTACCGAGGCCGACCAGCACCGCATCTGCGCCCTGTCCCCCCGCACCCTGCCTTCAGTCGACCGCCTCGCAGAGGTCCAGCAAGGTCCGGTCGACGCCATCTGGTGGACTGAGCAGGCCCCTGCCCGCGGGCCGATCCGCATTCAGTGCGGCGACCGGGACACCACGCTGTACTGGCGCACTTGGTCCCTGCTCACGCAGCTTCGACACGGCACCACAGGCGCGGTCTTTGAGGTGGTTCTCCCCGAGCGGTGTGCCGAGCTGCCCGTCGTACACGGCGAGTCGGCCGGGCGGGTGTTCATGCGTGCGCTCTGATCGCGGAGGGTCCCAGAAGAAGACGACGACGCCGGCAGCTTTCCCGACGGCTGTGATCCCATGCGGCCGGCCACAACACGCTCTCTACTCGCCATCCAGCGAGGCCCGGCCCTGCGTGACGGCGTCCAAGCTGGCCTGGCGCACCTCCCGCGCTGCCTTGATGCGGTCCTTCTCCACCGCCAGCTTCTTCTTCTCCGAGCTGGTGTAGAGGTACCAGAGGACGCCCACCACGATGGGGCCAACGATGAAGAGCACGAACATCGACAAGATGCCCGCGACCACCGCGATGATGTTGGCGTTCTTGATGTTCTTCTCGAGCTTCTCCACCCGCGCCTTCTGCGCCTTGTCTTCGGGACGGGTTCCTTTCGCCCACTTCGGCGTGTGGCCATCGATGGCAAAGGCAAACGCCTCGCCCTTGTAGCTGTAGACCGCCAACCAGATGGGGCGGTACACGCGCACACTGCGCTCGCCTTGCCGCGTTGACGAGAAGTGCTCCTTTCGAGACTTGTCTCCGGGCACCGCCCGCTTCACGAGGGCAGTGATCTGCCCGTCGAGCCGCTTCTCTCCCCGGCTTCGGAACGCCTCGTCGCCCGACTTCTTGAACTTCTGCAACGCAAAGCCCTTGATCTTCGCGGGGTCGACGGGACCGAGCTGGTCGAGCGCAGGCAGAGTCTTTGTGGACTCCACGATCGCGGCCACGCTGTCGGGAATGCCATCGCTCGCCAAGCCCACCACACGGTAGTCGTGGAGCAGGTCGCCGGTGATGGGCCGCCAGTCCGTGACCTTGCGGGTGCCGGTCGTGGGCTCGCTGACCCGCTTGCCGTTTCGCGTGACCATGTGGGTGGTGACGTAGGACTCGGTGCGCTCAAAGCCCGACTCCGCAGACCACGCCACGCGTGCGGTGCCGGTCCAGTGGTACACCGCGGCGAACAGCCCGGTGTTGTGGCGCACCTTGACCTGCTCAAACACGTCGGGAGGGGTGTACTCGCCCTCTGACAGGTACTTCAGAAACGCCTTGCGAAAGCCATCGGCATGGCTCTTGAACGGCAGCATCCGGTAGTCGTGGCCATCGATGGACTGGGTGCGGCTGGCTGCATCGGTGACCAGCGCGATGGTGGTGTCGCAGTACGGGCAGTTCGCGATGGGCGCGCCCACGGTGTACTGCAGGTCGCCGCCACACCCCGGGCAACGCAGCTCTACGAGCTCAAGTCGGGCCATGATCTGCTCCTACATCGGTGTTGAAAAGAGGCGGGAAGGTCAGGAAGGCGTGGACAAGCGGTCTCGGATGGTCTGCAGGCGCGCCTGGAGCTGCTTCACCTCGGCGACCTGCCGAAAGCGAGCTTGTTGACGGAGGTTGTCGGCCTCACGGACGCGCTCGACATGACTGCGAAGGTCGAGCCGCCCCTGGGACAGCGCCCAGGCGGAGCGGTGCACCGTGACAAGCGCCTCCGCCGCCAGATTCTGGAACCAGCGCTCCACGATGGGAGCTGCGGGGTGGGCCTTGGCGTGGGAGTAGAGAACTTTCTCCATGCAGGCCGCCGCGACCTTCTGCCAGTGCTTGCCCAGCCCGCCGAAGTCAAACGACATGAAGCGGTTGAGGTCGCCGCGCTGCTTGTAGGACGTGAGGGCGGTCTGAAGCTCAGGGTCGACCAGCGCGCCAGCGAAAGCGTCTGGACTTGGCAGCAGCCTCAAGGCCACCGCTTTGGTTGGCAGAGGCGGGGAGCCCGACTCGGCCGGCGCATCGAGCTGCGCCCACGCAGGAGCGGCGCCTGGGTGAAGCAGTGTGGCCACCCGGGTCAAGATGACCTTGGCGGCACTGCGTTCGCGCTCCGCATGGGCCTTTGCAAGTGCCAGAGGCGCGTCGAGGAGGCCCCGGCTGGTCTCCAGCAAGCGCGCGACCTCTTCGACCAGCGAACCGTGGATGGCAGTCACGACTTCGTCGACAAAAGCGGGGTAGTTGGCCGGCCAAGCCGCCTCGATCTTGCCGGAGCGCTCGCGGAGCACCCGGGAGACCGCACCCCCGATCAAGGTGGCGAGGTGGCCTTCCAGCTCGTCGAGTCCGCTCATGGCCCGCGCGACCAAGGCACCCGCACTCTGTGGACCGCGTGCATGGGCTTCCGTCCGGCTGGACAGCAGGTTGACCAGATCGACATAGCCCTCCACGAGGTCGGCTGGGCACGTCCCACCGCCGCCGGTGCCCACGTCGTTGGCCCGCTCGATGAGCTGGTCGCACAAGCCGTGAAGCAGGCCGAGGCGCCGCTCCAGAGCCATCAAGTCACTGGTGGTGAGGAAGGTCTCCAGAGCGGCTTCGAGCTCCACCATGCCGCTGCGGGCGACCGACTCAGCGTCGTCTTCGAGGCGGCCTTCGAGCGCGTCGAGGGCCGATACGCCGTAGATGGGGATGCTGGAGAGGCGAGTCACCTGGACCGCCTGGGCGCGGGGATCATCGGGGTGGCACTGAGCGGCGTGGGTCTGGATGAGCTGCACCAGCCGGGCGCGAATGCCATCCAGCAGGCGCTCTCGGTCGCGGGCGCGGCGAATGCGGTCCATGGCGGACACGACCACGATGAGGCGCTCGATGCCATCGGAGAGCAGCCGAGACAGGAACTCCGACTCGGTGCGTGAAAACGGCGATGTGGACATGATCACAAGCACCGCAGCATCCGCCGATGGCAGCAGCTCCATGGTGACGGCAGTCATCGTGGCCGCATCGCCGAGGCCGGGGGTGTCCACAATGTCCACGTCGTTGCGGCAGAAGCGCACGGGGTAGGTGACCACCGCTTCGGACACCGAGGCAGCATGGGCAGTGGACGCCTCGCTGAGCTTCGTGACGGTGTCGGCGAGCGCGTCGATGGACACCGAGACGGGAGGCCGACCATCGCGGTAGTGAATCTTCACGCCCGGCTGGTGGCCATAGGTGACCCGGTTCACGGTGGCCGTCGTGGGCGCCACATCGGCGGGCAGCACTTCTTCGCCCATCAAAGCGTTGATAAAGGTGCTCTTGCCGCGCTTGAACTCCCCCACCACGGCGAGGGTGAAGCGGCGGTCCACCACCCGGGCCCGCAGCTCGCGCGCACGGTCGCCGAGGTCGGAAGCCCCCCAGCCGTGAGCAATACGGGCGAAGTGGTCGAGGTCAGCGACGAGCTGAAAGCCGAGCTCCCGCCAGCTTCGGTAGGACAGGGCGCCCTCCTCGCTCATGGTCGACCTCCGATGATGAGAGTCCGCTCCAGCGGCACCAGCAGCATCCCAAAGGCGACGTGGACGATTCGCCCGAGCGTCGCATGGCGCTGGGCTGTGGGCACCAGCGCGCGGGACACCACGCCCCGGTGACCCGCTGCAGGCCAGCCGTCGGGATGGTCGAGGTCGACGCGGTGGAGTGCGGCACACGCCCGGTCGATGCCGAGCGCGGCGGCCAGCTGTCCGGCGAGGTCGGCCAGAGGAGCGTCGGAGCCATCGCTGTTGCGGAGCTGCTGAGCGGTCGCGACAGCCTCCAGCTGGCTGCGGACACTGTCCAGCTCAGCGCGGCCGCGGGCGTCCTGCACCACAGTGAGGGCATCGGCGAGCTCTGTGAGACGCTTCGTCTCCGCGATCAAAGCCGCACTCAAGGCGGTGTCGAGCGTGGCGACCACGGACCGGGCTGCGCGCACCAGTCCATTGGCGAGCACCCGACCCTGGGCGCCGTGGTGAGGGAGCCCCTGCACGTGGGGCTGGGTCCATACGCTGTCGAGCGAGTCCCCCAGCACAGTGCCGAGTGAGGCGGTGCGGCCCACGAGGTCGACAGTGGTGGCGTCGGTGGTTTCCCGCACTCGGGCCACCTCCACGGCCAGCAGGTCGCGGAGGGCGACGTCGATGGGCAGGGACGGCATCAGGGCATCACCAAGTCGGCCAGCCGGCCTTCGATGGTGTCGAGCGTCCCCTCCACGGTATCAATCATCTCAGACTGCCGGTGAAGCGCTGCGCGCACATCGGCGAGGTGGGCGTCGCCGGATTGCTGGTCGAGCAGCGCCTGCTCCGCCACCTCCGCGAGCCGCTCTAAGTGACCGGTGGCGTGAGTAGACACCGCCTCGCAGGCGGCATCCGCAAGCTGTTCGTAGGCCACAGCAACCTGGGCTGCACACTTGGACCGCAGCTCAGGCATGGCCTTGCTCACTTCTTGTCGCCAAGCCGACGCCCGCTCGGCATCGGCTGAGGTGACGTCCACCACGCCCGCCACCAGCACACCCAGGGGGTAGAGCACCGGCACCAGCATCGCGGAGATCATGGTCAGCACGTGGAGGTTGTCGGTGGATGCGAACGCGGGCGAGTGGGTCGACGCCGCATCTGCAGCCTGCTGAAGCTGATCCTGGGCCTGCTTTTTCGACGCCTCGGCCCACTCGGGAAGCCCGCTGTCCGCTGACAGCTCCTCCAGCCTGTGAGACAGCTGAGGCTGGTGGTGGTCGAGACACGCAACCACGGCATCGCGCAGCGACGAGGCCAGAAAGAACGGAAAGTGGCGCTGGAGCACCGCGTGGTCTGCCCCCACCAGCTTTGGCAGCACCTCAAGCTCGAGCCGATCGATGAAGCCGTCTACCCAGGACTGCGCGTCATGGCCCAGCTCCACCACATCTGCGCGGAGGCGGGCAAGGTTTCGGCCGAGCTCCTGGCGCGCCTCGGAGTCGGAGTCCCGGGCCTGGGCGACCGTGCGGGCCAGGCTCTCGCCATCGGCAGAAAGGGCGGCTCGGGTGTGGTCGAGCTGGGTGCGCAGCTGGGCGACCGCGATCTTGGACCCAAACACCAGGCGCTCGGTGCGCACGAGGTCCTGATCAATCTCAAGCACCTCATCAAGGTAGCGACGCAGCCGGGCGAACGACGCCTCCAGGACCGCGGTTCGCCGGGGTCGGGGACGCTCCTCACCGAGCACGCGGCACAGCTCGTCGAGCGCGCTCAGAGCGAACACCGGCGAGTCGGGGAAGTGGGCCGTCAGGCGGGACCGCACCTCGTAGACCAGCCGATCGACATCGCCTTCTTTGCGGATCTGGTCGACCATGTTCACCACGAACACCACCTTCGACAGGTCGAGGGGCCGCAGGGACAAGGTGAGGAAGGCGCGCTCGGTCTCGGACAGCGGAGACAGGGCGGACACGACGTAGAGCACGACGTCGGCCTCGGGCAGCTGGCGCTGGACCCTGCGGTCGAACTGCCAGGTGAGGTCGCCCATTCCGGGGGTGTCCACAATGGTGACGCGGTCGAGCAGCTCCAGCGGCGCTTCGATGCGGAGGTGGTCCACGGGCGCCGGCAGGTTGTCGAGAATGGGTTCCAGGCGGTCTCTCTGAAGCTCATTGGCATCGAGCGAGACGACCCCACCGCCTTCGAGACGCAGCTCCGCCCTGGTGCGCTTGCCGGGCACCAGCTCGGTGATGGTGACCGTCTCCGGCGTGACGTCCATGGTCACGACCTCTGCACCCACCAGCGCGTTGACCAAGGTGCTCTTGCCGCGCTTGAAGTCCCCCACCACCATCAGCTGAAGGGGACGGCCAGCCCGCTGGCGAAGCGTCTCGGTCGCCCCTCGGAGCCGCGAGATCACCGCCGGTCCAACCCCACCGGCGCGTGACGACACCAGCAGCTGCTCTCGGAGCGAGTCGAGGGCCGCCAGGGTGTCTCGACGAGACTGAGCGCCGTCGTAGCGAATCCGACGTGCCCTGGGAACATCCGGCATGGCGGGAAGGTCGGAGCCGGGGACTTCAGGGGGAGAGGCTGGGGACATCCACAGCTCCACAGGTTCGAGGTCAGATCAAGAGCTTTTCAAGCCGAGCGTCCACAGCAGAGATCGGCTCAGGCTCGGCCACTCGGCAGTCGGGGCGCCACGATGCAAATGCGTCCGTGCCGATGAACCACTCCGCCGCGGCGGTGCGCTTGGGTCCGGGCGGATGCGACAAGAACAGCTCGTAGAGTCGCGCCCAGCTCTTGGAGTACGTGCGGGTCTGGTTCTTGTACGCCTCCGGGTCGAAGCCCTCGAGGTCGCCCACCGCGCCCATGTGAATCTTGCCGTAGATGCGCACCGCGGCGTCGACGTCGGTGCTGCAGATCAGAGCGGCCCGGTCGCAGGTGATCTCGGCGCAGCGGTGCCAGCGGCCAAAGGTGTACCAAGCCCCCACCGAGAGGGCGGCCTTGAGCAGTCCAAAGAACCAGCCCGCAGGCCCCAGCATCGCCAGCGCCTTTCGGAGCAGCATCTGGCCCACCGTGTTGGTGAGCAGCTCCCAGACGGTGTTGTAGATGACGTGGCGGTTGTGGATGTGACCGCACTCGTGGCCGATGACCGCGCGCAGCTCGTGGGGACCCAGCGCTTCGAGCAGACCGCTGGTGACCACGACAATCTGGTCGACGTGGCTGGTGCAGAAGGTGAAGGCGTTGGGCGACGGGTCATGGAGCACGAAGATCTGGGGCACGCCGATGCCCAGTCGATCCGCACAGTCGACCCCCATCGCGTGAAGCTCGGGGAATTGTCCGGGACCCACCGCGACGCCCTGGATCTCAAAGAGCGACCGCTGAATGGGCACCACCCCAGCCGCCAGGACCTCGGCCAGCTTGCGCAGCGGGACAATCTTGTCGAGGCGCCGGCGGATGGTCCAGTCCAGCGAAAATGCGTAGTCGGGCACGCCGTCGGACATGTGCGCGGCCTGCTTTCGCTCCCGCGTGGCCACATAGGCATCGAAGTCGAGCGAGACCCGCCGAGTGGGGTCGTTCTCCCCGATCAATCCAGCTTCAACAGACATCCACCCTCCAAGGGTCACTGTGGGTCACTGCGGAGTCACTGTGTCGCCCGAACCGCTGCAGCGACATCCCGGGTGATGCTGAGCGCGGCTTGCATCTCGCCAGTGAGTCTCTCAAGCGACTCGAGCTCGTGGTCTCTCTGCGCCGCCGTGCGCGACGAGCGGGCGTGGAGCTCGTCGAGGGTCTGCCGGGTGGCATCCACAGGACCGCCGAAGTTGGACTGCACCTTCGCCCGCAGCGTAGCGTAGGCGGTGTTGACCTGCTCATCGACCACTCGGGCGAAGTCCTCCACCCGCTGCCCCGCGCCTTCGTCGAGCTGAGTAAGTACCTTCAAGCGGAGGTCCTCTCGGTAGCGCTCGGCGCGTTCCTGGCTGAACATCAAGCGGGCGGTCCACTTGCCCGACAGCGCGGACACCACCCCAGCCACAGCCAGCGTAGGAAGAACAACCGGCCACGTGAGCGCGAGCCCAAGCGCCTGAATGGCCACCACACCCGCCACCGCAGTGCCGACACTGCCGACCAGACCTGCCGCAGCACCCGTGGCCGCGCCCTTGAGGCCCGCCTCGCGGTAGCCCGACACCGCGCCACCGAGGAAGCCCCCGGTGAGTACACCACCGATCGCACCCACCACAGCGCCCGTGCCGATGTCGATGGCGTCTTCCTGCATCATCTGCTTGAAGCCGCCCGCCTCTTGGAAGTTGAGATCGATCTGAGCGAGCTCCTGGGCCACGCTCTGACCGAGGTGGCTGAGGCGGTCGATCTCGGTGGTCAAGGCTGCCTCGATCTCGAGCTGCACCCGCTCGGACTCCAGCCGAGCTACCGCTTGCGCCCGCTCGCTGACCGCGGCCACCACCTCTTGAGCCAGCTCGCCGCCCCGCTTGAGCGACTTTGCGGTGAGCGGAAACTGGTCGATGACCTCGTTGACCGCCACCACAAGCTTGCTGTTGAATTGGGCGGCCCGTGGACGCAGGGTGCGCCGGAGGTCGCGGGCGGCATCGTCGAGCCGCTTGGTCTCCCCGGTGAGCTGCACCTCCAGCCGGTCGAGCTTGGTGGAGGTCTCGGCGTAGAGCGCCGAGAACTCCTCACCCGCAATGTGAAGTGCGGCCCGGCGAATCGATATCTGCTGGAGAACCTGACGGGCCCCGGTTGCCGACGTATCTGCCATCACCTCAAGAGTGGCCGCCCCGCGCTCGAGCGTCAGGAAGCGCTCGAGTCCTTCTTCGAACTCACCAAAGCGGCTCTCCTCGAACAGCTCCGCATCATCTTCGAGCTTGCCGTCGAGGGCCAGCCCCCCGGAGATGGCGTAGATCTTTGGGGTCCCGATGCGCGCCATCATGGCGGCAGCTTCCTCGGTGCCCTCGCCATGCAGCTCAGCCGCGCGCTCTTCGAGGGTCTGCTGAATGCGGGTTCTCACCACATCGAGCACCCGCTGCTTGTCGCGCTTGCGGCGGATTTCGTCCATCCGGTTGACGACATAGATGACCCGCCCGAGGTCGTGGCTCATCATCTTTTTGAGGAAGTCGGCCTCGTAGCGAGAGAAGGGCGACTGGGCGAGAATGACCAGCACCGCAGCATCTACCTTGGGCAGCACCTCCAGCGTGACGTCGGTCATCGCAGAGGAGTCGTTGAGCCCCGGCGTGTCGATGATGTCGGCCTTGTCGCGGCAGAAGCGGGTGGGGTAGCGCACCACCGCCTCTTCGATGTCGGCAGCCCGCTTGCCAGACTCCGGGGTGAGCTGGGTGACGTAGTCGGCGAGGTCGTCGATGCCGATGGTCTGCTCACGGCGCTTCCCGGTCGCATCCGCCTTGAAGCGGAGCAGCACCTCGGGAGTAAGACCGTAGGTGACCCGGTTGAGCGTGGCCGAGCACGGCAGCACATCGGCAGGCAGCACCTCTCGGCCCAGCAAGGCATTGATGAGCGTGGACTTGCCGCGCTTGAACTCCCCCACGATGGCCACCTTGAAGGTCTCCGACTCCACGCGCTTGAGCACCTGACCCACCCGCTGGTCCATCTCGGCAATACCAAGCTGCCGCGCGCCCGCCTGCACCTCGCGCAGTCGCTGGGACAGCACGCCCAGGAGCCGACGATGATCTGCCAGGGTCTGAAGGCGTTCGGCTGGCGTGTCTTCGTACATGTGGAGGCCCCTCGCAAAGTCCCAGATTCGGTGCGGCGCGAAGTATACCGAAACTCTCGCGCGATGAAAGCCCAGCAAGGGTCACCTTGCAGTAGGCTCGTCCTTACTCAAATCAATGGGGCGCACAGCCCCTGAGCTGACGTGGAGAGTGATGTCATCCGACCACCTTCGCTCTCAAGTGGTGCCGCTGCTGATCATGTCCCTATCGGGGTGCAGCGACGGGGTTCTTACCTACGGCAAAGAACAGCAAGGGGCGCCCGCATGTGCGATCACAGCGCCTACCGATGGCGCCACCGTCGAAGAGGGCCCCGTTGACCTCTGCGCCGTGGTCACCGATGCGGACACCCCAGCCGACCAGCTGAGCGTGGCCTGGGCGCTCGGGTCTGGTGAGGAGCTGGGGGACGGCAGCATCCCCGATACCAGTGGCCTGTCTTGTCTGGCGGTTGACCTCGACATCGGCGCTCACGCCGTCGAGGCCGCCGTGACTGATCCCGGTGGACTTCAAGGCGTCTGCACCATCTCCTTCTCCATGACACCTCCCGACGCCCACGAGGTCGCCCCCGCGCCCTCGGTGACCCCCTCCCCGGCCACAACCACCGAAGATCTGGTGGCTACACTGTCCACCGTTCCCTTGGATGCCGACGGCCAAGAGCTGGACGTGACGTGGTCTTGGGCGGTGGACGGGGAGGTCCAAGCTGCGCTCACCGACGCCCTTGTACCGGCTGGCATCACCACTCGCGGCGAGGTCTGGACGGTCACGGTCACCGCATCCAGCGGCGAAGGCAGCGCGTCGGTTGAGGTCATCAACAGTCCCCCCACCGCTCCCAGCATCGTGCTCACCCCCGGCGAGCCCACCGAGACCCTCGACACGCTTCACTGCGGCATCTCAACGGACTCCGAGGATCCCGACGAAGACCCGGTGTCCTACGCCATCTCGTGGACTCTCGACGGCGCCCTCTGGGCCGGCACCACCGACACGCTCGACCAGCCCGGCGATCTTCTCCCGGTCGAGGTCCTCGATGAGCACCAGACCTGGACCTGCACCGCCACCCCCTTCGACGGCACCGATGAAGGCCCGCCCGAGGAAGCCGAGACCACCGTTCTGGAGCGCTTTTTCGAGGGAGTAACTGCGGGAGCTTGGCACGCCTGCGCCTGGGACGACCTCGGCCGCACCACCTGCTGGGGCGACGACTCCGACCACAAAGTGAGCGACACCCCCGCCGACGCGTTCGTGGAGATCGACGCCTCGACCCACCACACCTGTGGGATCACCGACGGCGGAGAGCTGCGCTGCTGGGGCATCGACGACGGCTCGGCATGGGACAAGGGCCAGGTCACCGATGTGCCCGGCGGCTCGGGCTGGACAACGCTCGGGGCGGCAGGCACCAACAATTGTGCCACTGACAGCGCGGGCGCACTCACCTGCTGGGGCAGCACCGACGACGGCCGAAGCAACCCGCCCGGTGGCACCGGCTTTGTGGAGGTGGTCGGCGGGGTGAGCTGGCTGTGTGCCTCCCCAAGCAGTGGCAGCGTGTCTTGCTGGGGTGAGCATGCCAACGGCGTCGGAAGCGAGCCGACCGACATGCTCTCTGGCTTGTCCGGGGGCAACCACGCCTGCGGCATCCGGCGAGCCGACTCCACAGTCCACTGCTGGGGCTACGACGACATGGGGCAGACCGCGGCGCAGAGCGAGACCTTTCAGATGGTGACGGCCGGCCAGAAGCACTCCTGCGGTGTGGTCACCGACGGCACCCTCCGCTGCTGGGGCTCCA
>Ga0315322_10000826_pt1 | contig 23597 bp, 18 predicted proteins | sample M110021515metaG_FD_203461 | JGI IMG/M metagenome (GOLD analysis project Ga0315322, IMG submission 203461) | Ammonia-oxidizing marine archaeal communities from Monterey Bay, California, United States - M1 100m 21515 | ecosystem: Environmental > Aquatic > Marine > Intertidal zone | place: USA...
AGGGCCAAGTGAAGGGGGCCGAGCCTACCGCAAGCCCTCGCCGGGGAACACGTCGGGCAGGCATGGGACGGAAGGCGCACTGTCAGCGAGGCCCATTCCACGTAGCCGGCGCGCCAACATGGCCGGACCTCCAGACAGGGACAGACCGTTATCCCTGAGGCGACAAGCCGACGGTATGCTTCCCTCCCGAGGACCCCATGCGCACGCTCCCACTCATCGGCGCCCTGTGCGCGACAGTCGGCTGCCGAGTCAATGCCGACGACTTCAAGCACAGCATGGTGGTGGACAAGCCGTGGCAGCCCGAGGTCGACCCGCCCGCAGGAGACACTCCCTCGGAGACCCGCCTGTACCAGCTGCTCTACGCGGGAGAGCTCGGCCTGGAGTCCCACCAAGCCGGCCAGCGGGTGCGCATGCTGACCTGGCTGCGGTCCACCCAACTCACCGACGCAGAGCTGACCAAGCTCGCCACGCTCGGTCAGAAGGCGACGCGAGAAGCCGCGGCCGACCGAGCCGCACAGGCTGAGATGAGCGCCCGTGAAGCCGCACTACTGCTGCCTATCTACACCAGGTTGGAGCACGCGCTCACCCGCCCAGATGCGACCACAGCCGAGCTGGAAGCCCTGTCTGTGGAGCTGGCGAAGGCCCGGGCCACGCTCACCGCCGAGCTCGACCCCCACACCCAACACCGCACCCGCGTGCGCGCCCTCCTCGAAGATATCTCAGCTTGGATGGAGCACCTCTCCCACGACAAGCGCAACACGGTGGGCCAGTGCCGCTTCGTGCTGATCGAGCATGCGGCCCCCCTCACCAATCCCGGCACCTACGCGGGGCTGGTGGGCATGCGCTGGGACCGCGGGGACTTCAGCGCACTGCAGACTGCCGACGACATCGAGATGGACGGTCCCATCGACCTTGGCGGCCTCTGGGGACTGGAGCACCTCCGGGCCCCGCCCTCTGGATATATGGTCGGCTCAGCGCTCGACGGGGTGCTGCTACTCGCGATGCTGGACCCCGCCTTTCTGCCTGCTGTAGAGGCTGTTCTCGCCAGTCGGGGCCTGTCGATGCCCGGCGTCGTACCGCAGGAACCGAGCACGATGCCGACGACAGAATCGTCGGACTGACTCAGTCGAAGCGCACCACCACCTCGACCTCCGGCTGGATCCGCAGGGTGCCCATGGCCGCCGAAAAAGGCGTGATCCCGTAGTCCCGCTGGTCCAGCCGCAGAGTGGCCTGCCAGCCACCGGGCTGGTCGATGCGGTGGGCAGTCACGGCGCGGGAGCGTCCCCGGAGGTGCAGCGTGCCAGACACCTGCGGCCCCATTCGACTGCTCACCTCAAATCGAATCCACGGGTGTCGGCGCGCATCCAGGACATTGGTGCGAATGATGGACTCGATCTCGGTCCGGTTGGCTGCAGACAGAACCCGGAGGTCCTCTTGAGACCCCCGCATTGCACACACCACCCTCAGCGAGCCCGCACCGATGGACAGTGACACCAGCTCACCGAGGTCGTTGTGCTCGACGCGCACCACCTCGGCCCGGAGCTTGAGATCATGGGCCACCCGCGACAACAGTCCAGCCTTGTAGGTGTAGACGAAGACAGCGGGCGGTGCGTGTGACATGGGAGCTTCCCCGAGGAACCGCCAAGATGCCATGCCGGCGCGCTGCGGTCATCATCGACCATGCCACCCATGACCCAGCTCACTTCATCGCGAGCCCGACCTCCACCACGGCGTGCTGACAGGGCTGCTCATCGCAGGTCTCGCCGTTGGGGAACCACCGCTGGTAGTCGGGCCGGTAGGTGCCGCCGCCGATGATGGCGCCATCTTTGGCCACAGACACCGAGAGGCTCTCCGAGTCAGTGCGGAACACCACAATGCCGTCTAGGCCGCCACTCTGTTCGGACGACATCAGAGGCTGGGCCCACCGCTCCGAGCAGCTGCCATCGCCTTCGGGCACCCGCAGCGAGCACCGCGTGGACAGTCCCTGCTGGAGGCTGAGGTCGACGACGTAGTCTCCCGGTTGGACAAGGGTGGCCGGGAACACCACGTCCAGGGTCCCTACACAGCCCGTGTGGGAGCAAACGGACTCCCGACAGCCTGTCGACACGCCAGCCAGACCGACGAGAACCAGCAAAGACCGGGGGATGGAGGGAAGGAGGGACACGCCACGCTCGCGCACTGGGCTTGCTCACAGCGTGAACGCCTCAGCGTGGAACGTCCATTCCACGGCCACACCGTGAAATTGTTCGACATGTCACGGCGTTGTCAGGCGATCGGGTCTCTCAGAAAGCAGGTATCGGACCATCACGTGCTCCGAGCCACCCACCTCCCCGAGAACCAACGGGCCCCCTTCGCGGGCTACATCTTCACTCAATCAACCAACTGCAAGCAGCTCGACATCAAAGACGAGGGTGGCGTTGGGCGGGATGACGCCAGGATAACCACGCGGACCATACGCGTAGTCGGGCGAGCAAGTGAGGTTGGCCCGCTGACCGACACTCATCTGGGCCACACCTTCGTCCCAGCCGCGGATGACCTGCTGCACGCCGATCACGAACTGGAAGGGCTCGTTGCGGTCACGCGACGAGTCGAACTTGGTGCCGTCGGTGAGGGTGCCGGTGTAGTGCACCGTGACGCGGCGGCCTGAGGCGGGGAAGGTCTTGCCGTCACCGGCTTGGAGGGTCTCGATCTCAACGCCCATGGTGGGCTCCTTGGAAGAAAGTGCGGGCGACGCGTATCCGAAGCAACCCCCACCGTCCTGCACAGGCGGACGGGCTAGGGCTACTTGGGCAGGGAGAAGCCATGCCGCGTATCCTCGATGCCCTCGACGCCGCCGTCGGACGCACCCCCACGGACCTCGACGACGACGTCGACTATCTCACCCTGCAGCCTGCCCCCCCGGCCCTCATCGGTCCCGACGAGCGCTACGTGGCCGGCTGGTTCGAGCACTTCGACGGCGCCTTCAACTTCCAGGACACCCACGCCCTTCAGCTCGCGCTGCAGTGCTGGGTCCATCTGAGCATCGACACGCCCGAGCGCTTCATCGTGCTCAACATCGCCGACCTCTCAAAGGCCGGCCAGACCGCCATCCTCGTCGCCAACAAGTCCACCGGAGACTTCACCCACGCCGCTTCCACCAAGATGTTCGGACGCAACGAGGTCACGCTCCGCAACGACTTTCGGCGCTTCGTCGACCGCGCCACCGGTTCCTTTGTGGCGACCGATGCCACCCACGACCGCTGGAGCTTCTCGGTGCACGCCGGCGAGGTCCACTTCATGGGCACCGCGCGACGGGTAGGCGGCCCGGCCTTCACCCAGGTCACCCGCTTTCAGCGCATGCGCGGCAGCCTCCAACGCTACGGCAACCTCATCATCGAGCGCGCGATGCTGTCGCTCGACGGCGAGGTCATCCAGATTCGTCCCGGCACGCTCGGCACCTTCGACCACACCGTGGGTCACCAGCGGGGGCTTCAGAATTGGAACTGGGTGGCCGCAGTGGGGATGTCGTCTTGCGTAGAGACTGGCGAGCGAAGCATTCTGGGTATTCAGGTGGCCATCGACCGCAGCAACGCGCGTCCCATTGTGCGGTCGATGAAGCATGCGGTGTGGGTGGACGGGCGGCTCCAGAAGGTGCCAACCGCACGCTTTGACTACGACTACACCGATGCCGAGGCCAAAGAGACTGGACCGTGGACCATTCGCTCCGATGACCGGTCCGCCGATCGCTGGCTCGACCTGCACTTCGAGCCGCACTTTCACCGACGCGAGCGCAAGAGCGTCGTGCTCGTAGATGCCGACTTCAACCAGTACTACGGGGTTCTCAGCGGCCGCGCACACATCGACGGGCGCACCTGGCTCGTGGAGCGCCTGTTCGCCGTGACCGAAGAGTCCACGCTGGAGCTGTGAGGCTACGCAGGAAGCTCGCTGGGGCTCAGCGGCTGGTCTTGCGGGCGTAGTCGACCATCCGATGGATGTTGTCGGCCACTGCACGGCCGGTCACCCGACTCGCCACGACATGGGGAACCGCGCCGCCAGTGTCGGTGACGTTGCGGTAGATGATGCGCGTGGAGCCATCTTCGAGCGGGATGAGGTCCCAGCCGCCGTAGCTCTGGGTGACCTCGACCGCATCGGGCAGCCGGGTGCGCAGGCGATGTCGGAGCTCGCTGGCTTCGTCGGGCTGCAAGGTGGACCAGGTGCGCGCGTGTCGACCATCTACGCCGCCGATGTCGCGCTCGGAGCGGGCCTCGGTCACCCACCAGCGGTCGGAGACGGGGGCGAGCGTGGGCGGGGAGAAGACCTGGTAGAACACCGTGGTGCCGCCGTTCTTGGAGATTATCACCGACTCGGAGAGGGCGGTATTGAAGCTCGGATGGGCCTCGGAGTCGGACAGCACCTTTAGTAGGTGGTCGCGGTCGAGTCCCGGCGGCGCGGTGGTCACACCCTTCCAGGCGGTGAGACCGACAGTGGTGAGGTCCTTTCGGTAGACTTGGACCCCATCGTTGACATGGGATGCCGTCCATCCCGCCGCTTCACGCAGCTCCGCATGCACCGCTTCGGGAGCGGCCGCGTGCGCCATCGCCGCCACCACCCAGGTCGCCATCCACACTGCGGGACCCATCTCCACTCCCATCCAGCCCACCGACGCCGCGTCGGCACGCCCCCTCATCTTGCCATGATGCGATGACTCTGAGATGTCGCCGCCACCAGAAGCGCCCAGGCTGCCAGCAGTCCGAGAGTGGCAGGTGCAACCATCCAGCCCGTTCCTTGAAGGCCCTCCAGCATCTGACCGCCATGATGGAGGACCAACGCAGCGATGCCGAGCCGCCGAGTATGGGGCCGAGCGAGCAGGACCGCGACCGCAAAGATGCCGCCGGTGACGTCGTAGGGATGAAGGTGGAGGTTCACCAGAGATGCCGCGGACCACCCCAGCGCGAGCCGGGTGGGCAGGTCGGTTGTGCGGTGCGCAGCCCACGCCGTAATGGCGACGACACCCGCGCTCAGCAGTGCCCCGAGCACATCCCCGCCGAGACCGAGGCCCGCGACCCGGCGACCGAGGCCGAACAGGCTGTACTGGAGGTGGAGGGGGTAGTCGCCCTGGGTAGACAGCGCAGCCAGGCGCGGGGCCAGCGCGAGCCAGTCCATCCATGGACCTCCACCCACCGCAAGCAGCGACAGTCCACATGTCGCCAGAGCGCTCACCAGCAGGGCCGTCACGATGCGCCAGCGCCCCAGGACCACCGGCACCCAGGCGGTGGCGAGCAGCCAGCTGGGCTTGGCCACGAGCACGCCGAGGAGCGCACCAGCGAGCAGTGGACGCCGGTGGGTCCAAGCGGCGGTCGACAGGGCGAGGACCCCCAGTACCCAGGCGCCGTTCTGACCGAGCACATGGTTGTGGAACAGCGCGGGGGTGGCGAGGGTGAGTGCTACGCCAGCGACCATGCCGAGCCGGCTGATGCGGCCAACGATCGCGCCAGCAGCCGCCGCCCCAAGCCAGGCGAGTGCCGCATGCAGAGGGCCCGCGGTGCGCAGATCCAGAGCGCCCAGCGGTGCGTAGGCCACAGCGGCCGGCGGCGGGTAGAAGAACGCGCCCAGATCATCATTGCGGGCAGCCCAGAGCTCCTCGGGCGGCGAGCCGTCGAAGGTCGAGTGGAGCAACCGTCTGTGGACATCCGGGTCGTAGACCGCGCTCGGCCCGTCCGTCACGAGCGCATGGCCGCCCACCCACAGATGCACGAAGTCTCCATCGCGGGAGCCTGCAGCGCGCGCTGTGGCGAGTCCGGCGACGAGCAGGGCCACCGCAATGCCCACCGAAACAAGTGAAGGCGGCCGGCTGGCTTGAGGGTCCACCTCGCCTCCGCACGGTCGGGTCGGTCACTCACCCGTCCGATATCCGGCCACCCCGGTCCGAGACACCTGCCTGTCGGGAAGCCAGGCGAGGGTGCAGTCAGCTGTCGGTCGGCGGGGTCTCCCAAGGAAGGTCTTCAATGTCGACGGGCGGCATGGGCTCGGGGTCCGAAACGGGCCAGCCGTCTCCCCACAGGGTGCGTCCGCCGTCGATGGCCATGACCTGCCCAGTGACGTAGGCAGCCAGCGGACTCACCAAATAGGCCACCAGTCCGGCGACCTCACCGGCCCGGCCCAGGCGCTTGGCCGGGATGGCGGTCATCGCCTGCTGCACCACGGCTTCCCAGAAGGGGTATTGACGCATGCCTGCGGTGGCGATGATGCCGGGCTGCACGCAGTTGACGGTGATGTCACGCTGCGCCCACTCCACGGCCAGGCTGCGGGACATTGCCTCGACACCCGCCCGCGCCGACACCGAGTGGGCCATGCCCGGGAAGCCCCGGCTGGTGAGCATGGTGATGTTGACGATGCGACCACCGTGCTGGAGCATCCAGGCGTCGGCCACCGCCCGCGTGACGTTCCAGGTGCCGGTGAGATTGGTGCCCACCACAGCATCCCAGCCCTTTGGACGAATGGCCTCGGCCGGGGACATAAACTGCCCGCCGCCGTTGTTGATCAGGATGTCGAGGGAGCCGGTCGCGGCAAGCGCATCTGCGGCGAGAGCGGTCACGGACTCCCGATCGCGGATGTTGCAGGTGAGTCCCACCACGCGATCCTGGTCGACCTCCAGTGCCTCGGCGATGCCCTTGGCCGCCGCCTCGATGCGGGCCTGCTTGCGCGATGCGATGACGATGCGCGCGCCCATGCGTCCGAGCTGCAGTGCGATGGCGGCCCCGATGCCAGAGCCCCCGCCGGTGATGAGCGCGGTCTTTCCGGCAAGGACGTCAGACTGGAAGAGGGGGTCACGGGGCGGCATAGAGACCTCGGGGCTGCGGGCTGGCTGGCCTAACGCTGGCGGCCAGGGTGCCGCATTACCCAGGTCCGCCATGCCGGGCGCACCGGAGGCTGAGATGACTGTTCGCATTGCCATGTGGTCCTGCTCTCGCAACGTCTCTACAGCGACCATGCGAGCGTGGGGAAGCAGACCGGACACCCGGGTCGTCGATGAGCCGCTCTACGCGCCCTGGCTCCTGCTCACCGGCGCCACACATCCCATGCGACGCGACATCATCGCCCAGCACGAGTCCGACTGGCGGCGGGTGGTGGCGGACCTGTGCAGTCCCATCGGTGCGCCGATTCTCTACGAAAAGCACATCTCCAAGCACCTGCTGCCCGAGATGGACCGCGCCTGGCTCTCCTCACACCGCCACGCGTTCCTCACCCGTCACCCCCACCCGATGCTGCTCAGCTTCCAGCACAAGCTGGAGCACGTCACCGTCGAGGAGACCGGACTGCCTCAACAGCAGGAGCTGTGGCAGTGGCTTCGGGATGAGCTCGGCGTGGAGGCGCCCGTCGTAGACGCCCGTGACCTGCTGACCGACCCTGCCGGTGTGTTGGAACAGCTTTGCGTTGCGTTGGATGTGGCGTGGGAGCCTGCGATGTTGAGCTGGAAACCCGGGCTCCGCGCCACAGACGGGGTGTGGGCGCCCCACTGGTATGACGCGGTCGAGACGTCCACTGGATTTCGGCCCTGGCACCAGAAACAGGGCACTCTGAATGTCGACCTGCAGGCCATTCACGATGCGTGCCTGCCCGCCTGGGAGTTCCTCCACGCCCGCCGTATCCGCGCCCGCTGAGACCCAGAGCAGGACACCCCGCCCGAAGGCAGGGGTGGGGGGCGGTATCGGGCGCGAGCGCCAAAGGGAGCAGGGGGCCTACCAGCCTTCGAGGAAGGACACGGAAGTGCGGCTCACGCTGGTGCCGTAGGGACGGCCCACGATGAGGTCGGGGGTGGCGTCTTCGTTGATCCGGCCCACATCGAAGTCGTAGCCGGTGGAGTCATCGGCGAACAGCGTGGTGGTGTAGATCGAGAAGTCGGCGTCGGCTTCAGTGAGAGAACCCGCCGAGAGCGGACCGTAGTAGGCGAACACGCCCGAGGCACCCGAATCGGACGACGTGGACGCGACGAGGAGATCGTCGTTGCCGTCGTTGTTGAGGTCGGTGCTGAGCATCACCTTGCCGCCAAATTCCGAGTAGTCGCTGTCGTTGTTGGTGAGGACGATGTCGGCGTCGCTGATGCCGAGGTCGCCCGACAGACTGCCGAAGTAGACGTAGGCCGCGCCTTGGCTGGTGCCCGAGGTAGCAAGCTCATGACCAATGACGAGATCGGCCATGCCATCGCCGTCGATGTCACCACCAGCGGACACGGAGTCGCCCATTTCGTAGCCGTTGGTGCCATCGTTTTCGACAATGGCATCGTAGGCGGTGGTGAGGTCGACCGAGCCCGACTGAGGACCGTAAGCCACGTAGACCGCGCCCAGCGGGTAGGACGTGATGCCGACCGTGAGGGACCCCTCGTTGCTCGCACTGATGACCGTGTCGAGTGTGCCGTCGCCGTCGATGTCCGCGGCAGCGGTAGAGATGCCTAGCTCGGCGTTAGAGCCGCCTGTGAAGGTGGCATAGGCCACGCTGGCGGCCGTGACATCAGTGGTGGTGACGGAGCCCATCACCATGTAGACGGTGTCCGCCTCGGACTCGGACAGCAGCAGGTCGGTGATGCCGTCGGCATCAAAGTCACCGGGGGCCGTGACACCGAGACCGAAGTCGCCTCCATCGGTGGAGCCGGCCAGCGCGAGGTCTGCGGAGTCGAGCGGCACGGTGCCGGTGGCCGGGCCGTGGACCAAGTAGGTGGCCCCCATTGCGCCGCCCAAGGAGAGAATGTCGGCGTCGACGCAGCCCACGAGAATCTCGTCGTAGCCGTCGCCGTCCATGTCGGGGACGATGTCGCCACCGGAACCACAGCTGTCGCCCGAGGTCGCCGCGGCAAAGCGAGAGTCGGCCGAGGCGGTGGTGGTGTTGGAGGTGAGGCCGCCGAGGTGGAGGTAGGAGGCATCATCGGAAGTGGCACCGAGCAGGATGTCGTCGAGGCCGTCGCCATCGACATCACCGTTGCTTGCGACGACCAGCCCGACGCCGTCCCAGGCTCCCTGCCCATCGATGTTGATGTCGCCCACTAGGTAGATGTTGCCGCCTTCTTCGTCGCAGTCGGGCGCGGCGCCGTCGCAGTCGTTGTCCGAGCCGTCGTCGCACACCTCGGTGGCACCTGTATAGGCGAGGGCATCGTCGTCGTTGCAGTCGTCGCCGGAGTGGGCGTCGGAGTCATGTCCGTCGCCATCGGCGTCGTAGTCGCTGTCTTCGCCGCAGTCCTGGTCCACGCCGTCGTACCAGATCTCCATGGCGTCAGGAGAGATGCTGCCGTCGGTGTCGTTGCAGTCATCGGTGTTGTCGACGTAGCCAGCGATGGTGGCGTCTGGGTCGCACACCTGCCGAGTGGAGAGGTCACTGCCGAAGCCATCTCCGTCAGCGTCTTCGTACCAGGTGTAGGCGGCCTCATCTTCGACGTCGTCGTCGTTGCCGTCGACCAGCGAGTCGCAGTCGTTGTCGATGCCGTCGCAGACCTCGACCGCACCCGGGTTGAGCTCGGAATTGTTGTCGTCGCAGTCATCGTCGGTGAGCGAGTAGCCGCCGGGCTGCTCGCAGGCAGTGCGGGTGAGGTCAGCGGTGCCGTAGCCATCGAAGTCGGTGTCGATGTACCAGACCGTGTCGGGGCTGAGATCGGCGTCGGAGTCGTCGCAGTCCAGGGGATTGTCGGCATAGCCGCCGGGGTCATCGCAGGCGTAGATCAACTCGAGCTCGTAGCCGTAGCCATCGCCGTCCTCGTCGAGCCACCAAGTGGGCTGTCCACGCACGTCGAGGTCATCGTCGTCGATCTTGGTGTCGCAGTCGTCGTCGATGCCGTTGCACCGCTCCACCGCGCGCGGGAAGACGGTGGGGTTGGTGTCGTCGCAGTCGCCCCGGAACTCGGAGAAGCCATCGCCGTCGTCATCGACCATCAGGGGATCGTCGGGATCGCCATCGCCGCCGCCATCGCCACCGCCGTCGTCGCCACCGCCGTCGTCGCCACCGCCGTCGCTGGTGTCGCCGCCGGCCTTATCCGCACAGCCAATGGTGGTCATGAGCAGTCCGAGCGTAAGCAAAGCCGTGATGGTGCGCATAGTGTCTCCTCGTTTGCCCCACGTCCCGCCGGGTCGCTAGGCTTCAGCGTCGGCGAAGCCTACCATGATTGAGACGCACAGCGGCGGGGCTCTCCACATCACACCACGGACACCAGAGGTCCCGCATCTTGGACACCCCACCACCACCAGCCACGGCATGCGCAAGAAGCAGAAGACCCCGACCGAAGCCGGGGCCAATGCGCCGCAAGCAGTATGACTACACGGGGGCGGTGCGACTGGTGGACTTGAGCAGCTCAAGCTTGACGAGCGACAGCGCACCCTGAGCGAGACGCTTGAACTCGGCACCAGTGGACAAGCCGAGCACCTGACGGGCGATGAACTTGGGCCGCGCGTAGAACTTCCGGTGAGCAATCTTGAGAAGGTCGAGGATCTCAGCGCGGTCGAGGTGCTCCTCCCAACACACCGGGACCTCGACGCCACACAGTGGGTCCTTCATCATGCGGTCCCAACAGTCGGCTTCGTAGAGGCCCTTCTTGGCGCCCTCGGCGAAAGACTCGGTGCCGGGGTAGGGCGAAAACACGGCGAAGACGGCAAAGTCGGCGTCGAGCTTGATCATCTCATCGACGTTGGACACGGCTTCGTCGAGAGTGCGCTCGTGGGGGCCTGCCAGCATGATGTAGGCGACGCTGCGAACACCTTCTTCCCGACACCAGCGAAACACGCGGTGGACGTCGTCGGTGTCGCAGTGCTTGCCGAGCATGTCGAGGCCCTCGTTGTTGGCGGACTCGACTCCGAAGTGGATCTTGGTGCACCCGGTCTCGCCACAGCGACGAATCTGCTCGCGCGTGGTGCCCGCGATGGTGGTCTTGTAGCCCCAGTTGAACTTGAGGCCGCGGCGTTCAATGCCATCACAGAACTTGAGCACCCACTGGGAGTTGGGGGTGAACAGGTCGTCGATGAAGTGGGTCTCCGTGATCCCCAGACTGACGCAGTGCTCCATCTCGTCGAGGATGTCGTCGATCTCGCGGATGCGGTACTGCTTCTTGTACGTGAGGCAGAACGGGCAGCTGTGGGGACAACCGCGGCTTGTGATGGCCGTGGTGACCATCGGCTGCTTGGTACCCGGCAGGTAGTAGTCCTTGTAGCGAGACCGGCTGCGATCGGGCCAGGGATAGGCGGTGAGGTCCTTGGTGGAGGCGCGCTCGGTGTTCTTGATGAGGCTACCGTCGCCGTCTTTCCACCACACACCTGCAATGCCCGACCAGTCCTTGCCGGCGTCAAAGCGCTTCGACATCTCGAGGAAGGCATCCTCGCCGTCGCCCGTGAGCATGGCGTCGATGCCCTTCAACTGGATCGCGTAGTCAGGGAACATCGCGCAGTGCGGGCCCCCGAGAACGATCTTCGCGTTGGGATTGATCTTGCGGACAAGATCGACCGTCATCTGCACGTCGGGCAGCGAGTGGGTGTAGGCGCTGACACCGACGAAGTCGAGCGGGTAGCGCTTGAGCATCTGCTCGAAGTCGGGGTAGTCCAGATCGTCGACAACGGGGTCGCAGATCTCGGCCTTGTAGCCAGAGCGCTTTTCGACAGCGGCCTGGATGTACATCAATCCGAGCGGCGGGAAGCAGTACACACCGTGGGCCTGGGCCTTCGGGATGCCGGCCCATACGCGCAGTTTCTCGGGCGGGTTGATGAGGGTGATGTCCATCCGTCCTCCGGTGGGCTGCCTTTCGCAGAGTCTCAAGGGGAGTCTCGTTGGCGGCCGTCAGGGGTTTAGCGCTCTGTAGGCCAGACGGAAGGGCGACGGCGTGTGGAGGCGCAGGTTTTCCGAGTGTCCCACAGGATACGGGGCACTGCTACTCGGCAGTTGGAGGTCTGTAGCGCTTGCTCGACATTACGAGGCCCCAGGGAACGAAGAGCGGTACTTGGCGGCGATACTCGTCGTAGTCGGGACCGAACACATCCACCAGCTGAGGCTCCTGGCGAACCACCTTCTCGACGAGAGAGCCGGTGAGCAGCAGGGGCACCAGCACAAACGTGAAGGTGAAGCTGTTCATCGCGATGCCGACCGCCCACACCCCAAAGAGCTTGCCCCACACGCTCGGGTTGCGACAGTAGGCGTAGATACCCTTGACGACGAGCTTCTGGGTGCGGCCGGCGGTGGGGCTTGGACTGCCTTCACCCATGCGGGTGAGCTGCTCGTAGGTCCAGAGCCACCAGGCGGTACCGGAGACGAAAAAGCCCACCGAAACCCCATAGTTGAGGGGCGTAGGCAGGAAACCATCGGACAACCCGATCCACCCGTCAATGGTGGCCGCAACCAACCAGATGAGGAAGGTGAGCGGGAACAGCATCGGCACGTACACCTTCGTGACCATGCCAAGAATAGCAGGGCTGAGGAAGGCGCGCACGATGCGGGCGGGGAGCGAAGGCTCAGCGGTGGTGCCTGGGGACACGGCAACTCCGGGACGACCCAGAAGACCTATCCCGGCGCGGCGTCAGCGCATCTTGGTGGCCCGGAACTCGACAATGCAGGTGGGCCGGCCGCGCACATCGGCGTGTTGCCAAGTGCCGAGCACATCGTGGCCGAGCCAGCGGTACACGCCTTTGCCGATGGGGTCGGCCATCCCAAACAGCTCGGACAGCTTGCCCTTGGCGGTCTCGCAGTCGGCGGCCGCGACCTTGGTGGTGAACCGATACATCTGCAGCTCTTCGGTGCGGCCGAAGTACAGCGCTATACTGGTGAACACGACGTCGCCGATCTTGGCCTTGATGTTGCTCTTTCGGTAGACGCTGAGCACCAAGCCATCGGGCATGTACTGCTTGGAGCTGGCCATGCCGACGTTGACGACTTCGCTGAGCGGTCGGCCGATGGAGTAGTCCTCGAAGCCCCCAGCTTCGTCGATGGCCTTGGCGATCTCGACGCGCTGATCGGCGCTCGGACGGTCCAACCCGACTTGGGAGTCTCCAGCGCAGCCGAAGGCAAAGACGAAGGCAGTTGCACGAGCGCAGTTCATGGGCAAGCCATATCCCGTTCGCCGGTTGCGTCCGACGGACGGTGGCCAACCTGAAACACGGAGGCGCGCGATGAGACCGACCCAGCGTGTGTGTATCTACCAAGGCGTCGGCCCCGCAGACGCGTTTCTCATGCGCGACTTTCTCCAGGCCCACCAGCTGTCGGTGGAGCTCCGCGGCCAGAACCTCGGCGGACTGGCGGGTGCGCTGCCCATGCAGGACGTGTGGCCCTCGTTGTGGGTGTTGGCGCCGCATGAGTCGCGGGCACGCGAGCTGATTGCGGAGTGGGATGCCGCCGAGATGCCGAGCGGACCGGGATGGGTGTGCGTGTGTGGTGCCCAAGTAGACGCGCACTTCGGGGAGTGCTGGAGCTGTGGACGCGGGCGTCTGTAGCCAGCACCGAGGATGACGCAGCCACCTCGATCTTGGCAGCCACCTCGATCTTGATTGGTGACGCCAGGTCAAGAGCCCGGGAAGACCTCGCCCCCCTACCCCCCGACATCCCAGCCCAGCAACACATGCCCCGCCACCCGACGCAGCTCGCCGTAGTAGCGACGCAGGTCGTCTCGCGCGATGGGCCGAGGGAAAGGGTAGATGAGCCGCCACTCGACGGGTGGACCACCATCCGAGACATCCACCAAGTCGCCCACCGGCTGGTCGAGGGAGTGGTCGAGCCACATCTGCAGTCGGGCCCGCCATGGGCTGTGAATGCCCAGCAGAACGGTATCCAGTAAGCCGGCGGTCGACTCGGCGGTGCGATGAACCCGGGTGGGCACTCTGCCTCGGACCATGATGACCGGCGCAAAGCCATGGGCGGACGGGCGCAGTCGGCCGATGTTCTGGGCGATGGAAATCCAGATGGGGAACACATGGTCGCCCAACACAGCGGGGTGTACGTGGGTGACTTCGACCTGAGGCCAACAGGGGGGCAGTCCGGGGCCCAAGACAATGGCATCCGGGGCGATCTTCAAGGTGGCCTGCAGATCGGGCAGGTCACCATCGACGACCTTCAAGTGGAGGTCAGGGAACCGCAGAGAGGCCGTGCGAGACCGACGTGGCACACCTCCATCGCGAGTGCCACCTGTGGTGACGGGGCCTCCTGGATACCAGTCAAAGAGCTCGTCACACAACACGAGCAGTGCAGAGACGGGGTCCGAGTCCGCCCGGATCTCCTCTCCGGGGGCCCCGTGAAGCAGCACCGCCCGGGCAGCGGCCTGTGAGACCTCTTCGCGCAGGCCGTCGACCAGACTCGTGGCCCGCAGCAGATACCAGGCCCCGGTGAGAGCGTGGTCTGGGTGGCCTTCTTCGACCTGCCGATCGATCCAGCGGGCAAGCCCGGGAGAGCTGTCGGCACGGTAGATTCCGGCTTCGAGAAGCTCCTTTCGGGCAGTGCGGGCGAGCTCGGAGCCTGCACCGATGAGTGCACCGCGGATGCCGGCCATTCCATCGGCGACCGAGCGGTCGCGGCGGGCGACGACATCATGGGGCGGACGGAACTCGGGAAACAGCGTGAGCCCGACGTCGTGGTACAGCGCCGCCAGCGACCAGGCGGCGAGGAGGTCGCGGCGGTCGCGTGCGCTGGCACGAATGCCCTCTGGGCTGGCGAGCAGGTCGACAATGGGCGCCCGGACCTGCCGGGGGTCGGACAAGCCGTCGACATCGGCGCTGAGCAGGAAGTGGCCGGTGAGATAGATGTCGAGAATGTGCTGCAGATGCCCTGCTGCGAAGCGGGCGCCCCTTGGATGGGCGAGGTCCCCGACCAGCGCGAGGTGACCCCGGATGTCGTGCTCACGATCGAGGGCGATCTTCTGGCGGATGTGGTGATCGACCAGGGCTTGCAGAGCGTCGAGGGTCCACTCGCGTCGTTCGACGTAGCCGGGCTCGCCGCCGTGGAGCTTCTGCCGCAAGCACTCGCGCATGATGAGCGAGAGGCTGCATCGCAGCTGCCAGGCCTCGGAACGCAGTCCGCTGACCGGCGGCTCGATGAGCGACGGACCCAGCAGATGCCACGCAAACCAGAGCTGAAGCCAGTTGCGCACGGCGTCGACCCGAAAGGGATCGCGACTCCGACGGCCCTGGGCGAGCGAGGTCCCCGTGGTCCAAGACTCCAGGATGGCGGGCAGCCAGGCCTGCGAGGTGGCGGAAACGATGCGCCAGTGATGGCCCAGCGACTGCCCACCAGAGCTGTGTCGACGTGGAGGACCGTCGAGGGTGCGCTGGTGGAGCACCGCCCAAGCCGCAAACAGGCGCAGCTCCCGCATGCGGAGCTCACCCGGCGAAGATGATTCGTCGAGAATATCTTGAAACAGATCGCTTTCCACATCAGACGGCGCCCGAACCGCGTCGAGGATGCGCCGGTGGAAGGCGAGCCGCTGCAGGGTAGGGGTGTACGCTGATCCGTTGAGAACCTCCGCCTCGAAGGCACCAAGCGCGCTCACCAGCTCGCCCAGGACGACGGCCGCTCCCCGGGGGGGCCGCTGTGCGCTGCGCCTCGGATCTCGAGTGACGCCGACCCTTCCGAGCACCCGGTGAAGGGTGACACGCGCGACCCGCTCGATGGCAGAGACGACACGCGCGACATGGCCGGGACGAACCTCCGAAAGCAACGGAAGGCCCTCGGAAACACGACTGATGGCCACCCGCAGGTGGGCCTGCAGCTCGGGGTCCTCGTCGACTTCGTAGGTGCGGGTGAAGCGCTCTAGCGACTCGAGACGATGCAACACATCGAGCTCGGTCTGGCGCCGTGCGATGCGTCGGAGCGGCCGCAGCAAGAAAACCAGCTCCAAGAGGTCCTCGACGGGGCGGGCCAGCTCGAGCGCGAGGCGACGACTGGCCTCGGCGCGCTCCTCGGGCGCCACGAGAATCTGGCCGCTCAGTCGCATGCGAAGCTCGACGTTGTGGAGGTCGTCCTCCGGCCAACGCATCCGAAACACCACGGCATCGGTGGAGACGACGCGGGCGGCGCGCGCATGACGGGGATGTCCGCTCACCGGCACGAGCGGTCGGTGAACGGCAAGGTCTTGGGACACATCCGAGGGGTCGCGCAGCGGGGTGGGTGAAGCCTCGAAGCCGTCCACCCGAGCCCCCTCCGAAAACGTCCACTCGCCCTCGATGCGCCGGTAGAACCAGGCCACCTCGACCCGCTCCACCATGAAGCTCTGTTGTGCGGCCGCTGCCATCGCCTCCGCTAGGCTGTTGCCGTCCTCGACGCCGAGCGCGACCGACATGAAGCGGTCCGACAGCAGCTTGACGACAGACTCCCTATCGGCCAGACCTTCGGTCACTGGGCATCTCCCACCGCGGACAATGCCGCCAGGAGGTCCGGAAAGCGAATGGGCTTCACCATCATCGGCACCTCAAGCGAGCCGTCGTCGGCAGCGTCCTGCATCACGGGCATCACCTCGTCGTCGTCGAAGGCGCTCACACAGATGGCCGGCACGCGACGATTTTCCTCGAGCGCTTTGGTGGTCCACAGGACTCGGGAGGCCTCGATGCTCAGCGGAGGGGCCGCCTCAGGGGGATGGCCTCGGCGCAGCCACCACAACACGAGACAGCCCGTCCACACATCGACATGGTGGGAGCCATCACCGCCGAGCGGCATCATCTGATCGAGCAGCACAGCATCGTAGGGCTGGGTGGACAAGGCGGCGGTCGCCTCTTCTACGGTGACGGCCCACTCAACAATCCAGCCCTCCTGGCGGAGCTTGTAGGCCTCGAAGAGGAACTTGCGTTCTCCTTCGTCATCGATCCAGAGCAGACGTGGCATGGCTACCTCCGACCCCATCCGTGGGGCAGTGAGACGGTAAATCGGACACGATGGGGCTGCTTGTCACCCACCACGACACCGAGGGCTTCGCAGGTGTGGGTGAGGTCGCCGCCCAAGGCCCTCGCGAGGGTGCGAGACAGGAACAAGCCGAGCCCTTCGCCCGCGATGGCCCGGATGGGGTCGCGGCCTCTCGCGCGGGTGCCGGGCTCGTAGATGGAGTCGGCCAGCTCGTCGGAAATGCCGGTGCCGACGTTTTCTACGATGAGCTGCACCGCACGCGCGACCACCTCGACCAAGACCACCACCACCCGATTGTAGAAGGTGTACTTGCCGGCATTATCGAGCAGATTGGACAAGATGAGATCGAGCGCAGGACCGTCGAAGGCGAAGCGCAGCGCGCCATCGGAGCGGTAGTCGAGCCGAAGGTCGATGTTGCGCAGCCGAAAGCTGGCCTCGTAGCGGTCCAGGCAAGTCTGCACGAGCGGCCGCAGCTCCTGAACCTTCGGGCGCAGGTCGAGTGGATTGCCCTCCTGAACCTCGGTGATGAGCTTCTGGGTCTCGCGCCAGAGATGGAGCGTCTCGGACTCACTGGCAATGGTGTCGCGAGACCGCTGCAACAAATCAACGGGCGGGTTGTCCTGCTGGGTGAGCTCATCGAGCAGGCGGGCTGCAGACTGCAGTCCCTGGACCGGACCGAGCAGCGCGTGGCGGAACAGGCCAGCCTGGAGCTTCCACTCATGGCGCACCACCTCACCATGCAGCAGTACTGCCGCTTCGCGCGCGGCATCGGCCAGAGCATCGCGGTCGGCATCGGAGAAGGGCGCGGCGTGGAGCACGAAAAGGTGCCCTTCGAGGATGGTGTTGTTGTTGAGCTTGAGTGGGGCTGTCGCACCGGAGAAGCGCCCGGATAGGGCAGTCTTTCGAAGACCCGGCAGGCGGCTTCGGCGGTCCCAGAGATGGTCTTTGCCCGCCCACTTACTCGACAGCGCACGCAGATCGGCGAGGTCCTGCTCGGACAGTCCGTTGGTGCCCGCGCACAACAGCACATGCTGGGCACCCGAGCGTGCCACCACTCCGATCTGACAGTTGCGGTGAAGCGCCTGGTGAGACCACTCTTGGAGTCGCACCGGCAGCTGCTCTGCCAGCGCATTGGGCGGCACACCAGCCAGCTCGCTGGTGATGCGGTTGAGCAGCTCCAACATCGCCCGCCGCTCCACCTTGGCGGCTTCCTCGGCAGCCCAGCGGGCCACAGACTCGGCAAGCAGCTCGTGTTCGGGCAGCAGTGGCGGACCATTTGCGCCCGTGACGACGTGAAGAACACCGCGCAGGTGGACGCCATGGACCACCGGCACCCCCATCCAGGAACGCACCCCCTCCGGCAAGCAGGTGGCCTGAAGCCGCTTGAACAGAGTGAAGTCGGCCATGCGCAGCTCGTGGGGCGCCGCACTCGGCACATCGCCAAGGCGCAAGCTGGACGGCGCGGAGGTGCGTGCAAAGGAGTTGGCGTCCACCAGAGTTCCCACGAGCGCGCTGGTCGCAGGAGCCACCTTGGAGATCTGCTGACGGGCACTGCTTCCGCGGGTGGTGACCACCACGGCCTCAGGCAGCATCAGGCGCAAGCGGTCCGCGGCGAGGGAGATGGGGTCGACCCCCGAGGGGAGCCGGGCCAGCTGCTCGACGACGGCCGCGACATGCACCCGAACATGGTTGGCGAGCAGCAAGCCACCAAACTGCAGAAAGGTCTCCGTGGCGCGACGGGTCGCCGCCTCCGCCAGAATCGGCACGGCCCAAGGCTCTCCGGGGCGCACCAGCAGCACCACCGCGCCGATGGGGTGACGAGACTCGTCGCGTGGCAGCACCACAAGCTGGTGAAGGGTGGTCGAGCGGTCGGGGTCCACCTCCGCGAGCCACTCCGCGCAGGCATCCTGCCAGCCGTCCGGCGAGGCCCCCCAGCTGAGGCGTCCTCTTGACAGCTCGTGGACGTGCGGCTTGGCCGACGCACGGATGCCCGAGGTGCCGGCTACCACCAGAGCGCCGGGCGTGTGGGTGTCGTGGCGAAGCAACACCGCCACCGATGTGCCCGAGAGCTTGCGCGCGGCGTCGAGCATTCGGGCGCTGAGCTCGTGGAGCGAGGTCTCGGGCTGCAGGGCGCGCGCGAGATGCTGGATGGCCATTGCCTGACTGCGAGACTGCTGCATCGCCGTCGCGCGAGCACAGGCGCTGGCGACATGCGGTGCGAAGCCGACCATGCTCTCGACATCGAGAACGGCCTCGAAGGGATGTTCCGTGGTGCGCCATACCCCCAACACACCCGCCACCTGGTCGCGGTGATGAAGCGGCACGAGAAGCTGCACTCGCTCGGCATCGGGCAGCGCGCCTTCCCAGTAGTCGGACACCGGGCGCGGACGAACCAGCTGCTCACCATGCCCCCCTGAGCGGCCCGATGCTGGGCGAAGGAGGGCCCCAGGCAGCGGGGGGGGGTGTTCCAGACAGAGCCAGTCGTCGCTTCGCACCACCCAGTCGGCCAGACCGTGGTCGCCGCTCACCAGGGTCTCTCGACGGGCCTCATTGGTGCGCCCGGTGCGAAGCAGCTGCACCAGCCGCCCGGTGTTCTGGTGACGCGCGAGAACGTAGACCTTCACGCCATCTGCGTTGAGCTGCCGCTGAATGAGTCCGGCCATCCTCGCGAGGGTGGGGTCGGCGTCAGTGGCATCGGACAGGATGCGTGCGAGCTCTTTCATGGCGCTGGAGTCGTCGGACCGTCGGAGCAGCCGAAGCCCCGCCTGGAGATCTGCGCCGAGTCGACGCAAGGCCGTCCCTCCTTCATCCGCAGCAGTGCGATCGGAGAACGTGGCGACGAAGTCACCGAGGCTCTGCGTGCGGTCGGGCGACTGCAGCTGCCGACCAATCGCGAAGACCCCCTCGGACCAGCGCACAGGCTCGGGACGGCGGCGTCCGACGGCCTGGGCGACGACTTCTGCCAGGCGTTTTTCCTCCGCAGCGGTGACTCGGCTGGAGGACGACAAGTCGACCCGCAGCCACCGACCGGCCCCTCGACTTGCTGTCGACAAGTTGGCGTAGAAGGTCTGGAGCCCGGGCAATGTGATGCGCGCCTGGAGCACCCGGCGGGCGAAGGTGGACACGAGGTCTGCCTCGGTGGTCGCGCCGCTCTCAGCTCGCTCGGACGACGCCCAGGGCACCTGAGTGAGGGCACGCAGGCTCTCTACATGGGCCCGGCTCAGCAGCTCTCGCTCGACGCTGCGCGCCTCGTTGACCGCCGCTGCAGTTCCCAGCGTGCGCAACACCTGAAGCTCGGCCGGGGTGGGGAGGAAGGGACGGCGCCAGTACACCTGCAACACAGACCGCGGCGCGGGCCCTTCGGCAGATGTGAGGATGGGCACCGCCACCGCAGCCGCCCAGTCACCGCCTGTGGCCACGCGGGTGTGGCGGATGTCGGGCAATACCACGACCTGCTGCCAACCCACCGCTCGTTCGGCCAGACCCATCGGCGGCATGCCCGGCTGGATGACCGTGAGCGGGACGTTGTGTACTCGGCCTTGCACCCAAGACAAGCGCACCGTCTCGACACCACCGTCCTCAGCGGGCGCATCGAGCACAAGTACCTCCGCCCCATCCGCACCCAACGCCTGACGCGCAGCATCCGCCACAGTGGCCAGAAAGCGCCGAGGACGCACCCGGGCATCTCGCTGGAGACGTTCCAGCGCCTGGGCCGGGGCGAGCATCCCGGCCGCGGGGGCCCGGCGGAGGGCCGCCAGCGCAAGTGACAACACCCAGGGTGCCCACGGTGCGCGCCACCAGGTGAGTCCACCCCGGTCGCGCACCTGAGCGCCGAGATCTCCAGTAGGGGCATCTGGAGCGCAGATCACCACCCGACTCCGCAGGTGGGCAGGATCGAGGCCGGACAGCAGTCCGATGGCCGCATCGAAGCCCTCGGCGTGCCACAGCAACACCAGCCCGTCTTCGGGAAGCGAGGGGGACCAGTGGCTGCCAACGCTGCCGGGGGGCCGGGTCTCTTCGTCGAAGATGACTGCTGTGTCGTCCTCCTCAAGATCTTGGGCCGCAGACGGCGGTGGGTCGACATGGACCGCTTCAAGACCCAGGCCGGCGAGCACAGCCGTCCACTCTTCTGGCGCTTCTCCCCCCACGGCGAACACCCAGGCCCGCTCTCCCTGGCGACCGGCATCCGGCAGCGCAATGAACGCCACGCTCAGAGGCCCCAGCGCTGAAGTCGCAGCTCGGCCGCACGCAGCTCAGCCACCGCCGATGGGCCCCGCAGAAACACAGACTTTCGCAGCCACTCCCGCACTCCGCGATGCTCCAGCAGGGCCGCAGCATCCGGCCCAGGCAGCTCGGCAGAGCCATCGACGGCTTGTCCCAAGACACGCCAGTACTCGTCGTCGAAGTCGCTCATCATGCGGCGCAGCCCCGTCCACCGCTCCCCCGCCGCAATCCACTGAGCGAGGGAATAGTCGGCATCTTCGGCGGACGGCGGTCCCCCTGCACTCCCCTCGAACCACACCACCAGCCGAAAGCGATTGACACACCGCTTCATCAACCTCGGATTGGCAAAGAAGCGGGGCGATAGGGCCGAGGTGAGGGCGTCGACATGCGCCTCCAGCCCCGCATCGCCGAGAAATCGCTCCACCAGCACTCCCGCATCTGCGTAGTCGGGCGTGGGCACCGAAAATGCCAGCGGGAACATCTTTTCGAGAAAGCGGTTGGCGTCGTAGCGGTCGAGGTCGCGGTACTTGGAAGCCACGGCAGTGAGCAGTACCTCACGGTCCATCGCCATCACGAAGCGCACCCTAAGTCCCACGCCTTGCGACGCGGCAAGCAGCGCCCGCACCTGGTCGAGCAACGCCAGAGCACCATCTGGCGAGCAGCGGTCGAGATCATCGATGAACACGATGGGTCCGCTAGCCGTGGCCGGTACGTCTGCAGACCAGCCGGCATCGACCAGCTTCTTCAGGCGTCGCACCAGCACCCGCGAGGGGTCGTCGATCGGCGCGGGGTCTTCGGCCGACCGGGTGTTCTTTGCCGCATCCAGAGCCGCCTTGGTGAGACCCGCGACCAGACCGAAGCCGAGCGCGGTGGCCACAGCGGGAAGCGCCCGGGCCCCCATCTGCAATGCCGCCTGTGAGGCAACAGCGAAAGAAGCCTTGTGGTCAGCATCTTCGCGCACCGACTCCGGCAACGACTCCCATACGGTGCGCAGCAGAGCAGGCAGCAGCGCCCCCTCCCCTTCATACCGCCAGGCGTCGAACCACACGGTGGCGGGCGCCGGACGCTGCACGACGTTGAGCTTGCGCTCCATCGCCTTGAGCAGCGAGGTCTTGCCTGCCCCCCAGCTGCCCGACACCAGCAGAGGCGCATGCCACGCATCGAGGCCATGGCCCAACAGAGACACAAGCTGAGTAGACAGCTGCTCGAGCCCGAGCCACAGGTCGGCGTCGCGCTCAGCGGGGTAATCATCCAGCAGCAGGGGCGCGGACATGGGCCTCCTCGAGAGCAGGCGACAGTATGCCAGCTCGCAATCGGGAGCACGTAGCAGCCGGACGATTATTGTCCGGAGAAGCGCGTTGCCAGACTACTTATTGTACAGGTACTTCTTGAGGTCGTCCCGCCGCGTGAACGACTCGCCACCGCTGTTTCGCAGGCCCTTGTAGTCGTTGTAGACGTAGGAACTGCCGTTCTTCGCCGTGTTGACGTCAGCAAAATTGCCGTCCTCACCCTTTTCAAAGCGGTGGTTCTCACCCTTCTTCGTGCTGCGCCACTTGGCGTCGTTGAAGGCGGCACTCTGGCCGCTTTCTTCCTTCGCCACGTCGAGCATAAACTCGCCTGACCAGAACGCTGCGAGGTCGGAGCCCGGCGCGATGCCCTCCCACAAGCCCATCTGCGAGGCCTCGGGGAACACACCCGACACCCACTCCGGCGTGGACAGGTCGTTGCCCTGGTCGTCTTCCATGCCGAGCTTGTGGGTGTTGCAGGCGCTGAACATGAAGCTGTCGACCTGGCTGTAGGCCTTCGGGAAGACGTCCTTGAGAGACTCGATGTCCTGCATATTGAGCATGTCGCCCACGTCGGTCTCAGTGTCGTAGACGTGGCCCGGCTTTTCGCCGAACAGGTAGTCGGTGCCCGAGTAGTGGTGGCCCGAAAGCACCAGCGATGAGATCTCGAACTCGCCGTTCTCCGCGCGGTTGAGCACGCTGATCAGCTGGATGAGCTCGTTGCTGGCCCGGCCCCCGGACTCGGTGAGCTTGGCCTCGCCATCTTTGTCTTGCAAGAGTGCCGCCACCACCTCGTTGGCCTTGTCCTCCGACAGGCCGACGTGTGCGAGCAGGGTGCGCCAGTCGTCTTGCATCTTCGTAAGGAAAGCGGCGTCGCGACCGTTGCTCTGGCTGTGCGCCCCGATGTCGAGAACCTCCCCGCCGAGCTTCACCTGGCCCGACTTCAGACTGTCGTCGTCGTGCCACCAAGTGACCGCATTCGCCTTGTCGCCGCCGAATGCGTAGTCGTAGGTCTGGTGGCCGTCGCTGAACGGGTCGGAGATGGGCAGCAGCTTCTTCTTTCCGAGGCCGTCGTTGTCCGCTTTTTGGAGTGCTGCGAGGGTCTCGGGGATCTCGTCATTCTGGTGAGTGACGCTGTTCTGGGTCAGGTAGACGATCACCTGGTCGAGCGCGGCTTGGTTGCCGGTACCGGAGTAGCCGCCCGACTGGTTCGAGCTCGTGGAGCTGTTGCTCGACGATGTCTGGTTGTTTTGCTGCTGGTGGTCGGGC
>Ga0315322_10000827_pt1 | contig 23592 bp, 18 predicted proteins | sample M110021515metaG_FD_203461 | JGI IMG/M metagenome (GOLD analysis project Ga0315322, IMG submission 203461) | Ammonia-oxidizing marine archaeal communities from Monterey Bay, California, United States - M1 100m 21515 | ecosystem: Environmental > Aquatic > Marine > Intertidal zone | place: USA...
GGTGGCAGGCGGCAGCGGATTCTATCTACAGTCCTTCTTCGAGCCGATCATCGATGAAGTCGACGTGACCGACGAGATCCGCAGGCAGGTTGCCGAGCTTCATAAGGAGAGAGGGATTTCAGGGCTTATCGAACGGTTGAATGAACTGAACGAGGGCGAACCTTTGGGACTGGATGAACAAAATCCGCAGCGTTTGCAGCGGGCCCTGGAACGTTGTTTGGGATCAGGGATGAAGTTGTCCGAACTGCGGTCCCGGTTTCAGGCTCTGCCTACGCCCTATCCTTCGTTTCGCAAGCAATGTATTTGGCTTGATCGAACGGATGAAGATCTTGCTCGCAGGATTGAGGCGAGGACCAAGGTGATGATTGGCAAAGGACTGATCGAGGAAACCGAGACTTTGCTCGATCAAGGTTTTTCGTCCAATCATTCGGCTCTGAATTCAATCGGTTATCGGGAGGCTCATGCCTTTTTGCTCAATGAAATTTCAAGATCCGACTTGCTACCATCCATTTGTACGTCGACCCGTCAATTGGTTGCAAAGCAAAGAAAATGGTTTCGCAAACGCTTTCCGCCCGGGGCCCGCCTGCTGCTGGAGGCCAACTCCTTTGTCCGTGCAGATGAATTAAAATGGTGTTCGGGCTCTTGACCGAAGGGGCATCCTCTGCCTAAATTCATAAAAGAGCCCTCAATTCCTTCCCCATTCCCTTTACTGAATGAAACCACTTCAAAAAGTCTGCATTATCGCCAATGCCTCCAAGGCAGGAGCGGAAAAGGCCGCTTTGCGCTTAAAGGAATTGGCCGAAGAAAACGGTGTGGAAGCATCTGCGACGATCGAGTTTCCCCCTCCTCGCGATTTTCTCGAAGGAATGGATGCCTGTTTTGTCGTTGGTGGAGATGGTACCTTGCTTAACGTTATGGAGGAAGCGGTCCGGCATGACGTCCCGGTTGCCGGAATCAGGCACGGTCAGCTTGGATTCCTTGCGACTTTTTCCCCTGAGGATATGGAAAGTAAAATTCCTCCGATCTTTCAGGGCTCATACAGAATCAGTCGAAGAAGCATGCTTAGCTATCGTGCCAAAAGCGGTTTTTCCAAATGTGCGTTGAATGACTTGGTGGTGAAGAGCGGGACAAACGGGAGATTGGGCCGATTTTCGGTTTTTGAGGAAAAAGAGAGAGTGGCTGAGTATGCTTGCGATGGCATCGTTTTCGCAACCCCGACCGGATCGACCGCATATAACTTGGCCGCTGGCGGCCCCATCGCTCATCCCGAAGCTCAGGTCATTCTCATGACTCCCATTTCCGCGCATACCCTGACGAGCAGGAGCGTCGTCTTTCCTTCGGGGGTGACCCTTATGGTCCAACCGGAACGAAACCCGGATGAGCCCCTCGTTTCGGCAGATGGTCAACCGGCCTTTGGCGACTCTCCTCAATTTCCTCTGGAGATAACCGTTGCAGAGGAAAGTTTTCCGCTTCTTGAAGAGCAAGGGCATTCTCATTTTCACGTTTTGCGAAACAAGTTGAAATGGGGATGACTCACTTAATGAACAAGTAGATCACCCGTCATGCTTTCCTCAGGTACGCGAATCGGATCAACCAAGATTTTGTCTTGGTTGGGTGAGGGCTCGACTGGACAAAGCTACCACTGTGAAGCAACGGAGGGGGATTTCAAAGGTGAAGATTTTTACGTGAAGCTCATTCCCCGGGAGATTTCGGAGATGAACGGGTTCGAGGATCATTTCATGCAGGAATGTCAGATGCTCGAGCAATTGGAAGGTCGTGGGATCTGGCCGGTAAAGGCTTTTGGGGTCATGAAGTGGAAGCATTGGATAGGCTACGAATGGCTTGAGGGAGAGCCAGTTGAAGAGCTTGGAGATGCTGGGAATGACGACGGAGAAGTTCGTCCTTCATCCATTCGCTCGCTGAACGACTTGCTGGAAGTCGCCCCGGGTCGGGTGACACCCGAGCTTCTGCTGGATTTCATGGTTTCATTGCACTGTGGGCTTTATCGTATTCATCAGTCCGGGATAGCTCATGGTAACGTGAAGCCCAGCAATTTGCTTGTCAGGTGTAACGAAAAGGGGGAGGGGGAAGCGTGGGTGACCGAGACGGGGCTTTTCCGCTTGAGTAAATTCAAGCCTGTCGGCGTTGATGAAAATCGTGCTCGCGAAATCACTTTTCTTAACCAGGATGGCCGGAATTCTCTCGAAGAAGGAGACCGTTTCCGCCCAGCAAATTCGAGTGAAACCTCTGTGCCTGATGAGAGTTGGGATATTCATGCCTTGGGGAAGGTCGTCATTTGGATACTTGAAAAGGCTCCGGGAAACCCCTCCGAATGGAACCAATGGAAGTCCTGGGCCGAGCAAGCAGCCCAAGCGGACCTTTCTCTATCCTTCCCCTCGATTGCTCATTCCATGCAAGGCTTGCCAGGAATCGGTGATCTTTCGGACTACGGAATCAAAGTCGATGACTTGAGCGATGAGCCCAACGAAGAGCTCGAGGCCATTCGCGAAAGGCGGGAGCGCGAGTGGGCGTTGAACGAAAAAATCAATTCCCTTCAATTTCGCCGAAACATGACTGGTTTTGCCGGTTCCTTGTTCTTGCTGCTTTCTTTGGTGGCCACCGTGTATCTTTATTTTATGCCTTCTCCCTGGACCGAATACTCCCTTGCCGATCACCCGGATAGCTATCAGCTCGGACTGGGCGTTTTTAGCGGGCAGGCCTACGGGATCGTTCCGTCCGCCTACGATGATGACGGAGACGGCGGGCAGGATGCGGTAGGCACCTGGTCGAGGGAGGACGGGCTTCTGAAACTTAGCTTCAAGAGGTTTAAGAAAACAAATGAAAAGGACGGAGCGAAGAAACTTTGGCAATATATCGGCACGGGAAAAACCAAGCCCGATGATTATCATATTTGGGATGACTACCTACGCCATGACCAATCGAAAGGCCTCCTCGTTCTTGTCAAGAGAGTGCATGGAGGGGATACCTACCTCCCCGCCCGTGAGGGCAAAATGCCTCCACGCCTGTATCCCGCAAAACGCCTGAAGCAAAGCAAGGGAAAGCTCGTAGCGACCGAACTTTCTTTCCTTCGTGACGATGAAAGCGGGATTAATTGGCCTTTGTTTCTGGGGTTGGGTTTCCTTCTGGCTACTTCGATTTACCATCGCGAACTGAAGAAGCTGAAGCTTGAGCAGGAGGAACTTGTTGTATAGTGTTACTTTATTCTAGTAGAGATATGCCGAATGTTTGCTGAGTTTAAGTTTATCCCTTTTTGCGGTTTTTTGTCGCTTCTTGCTTTGGGCTCCTGTTCGAAGCAGGATCCGGATGGGGTTTACAAAGGCAGTATCAGCGATTGGGTGGAGGAAGTCTTCGAAGGGACCTTGACCGAGACAGGCGAAGAAAGCCGCTTGCAAGTCATTCTCAAGCAAACGCCAGACGGACTGCTCGCCGAAATGAAATTCTCGCAACCTGACAAGAAAGAGGTTCTGCGTACTGGGGTATGGGAAATGGGCGATGGCCGGCGGATTCTGCGTTTCCCGGACGGGGAAGATACGTCTGAGTACTATCTGGTGGCTCATGGAGCTCGTTTTTCCTTTCAGACGGAGCAGGGATTGACCAATGATGACGGTAGCTTGATCTTGCTCATGAGAAATGAAGGCCTTTCGCGCAAGGGCAAATATCCGATCCGCATAAGCTTTGAAGAAGATGGAAAGGCCACTTTTAACGGCGGTGGCCTCGCCAATGATCTTCCAGGCGAATGGAGATGGAGCGCCGGGGAGATCGTGGTGGCTGTAAAGCTTCCTCCGGAGAAGGGGGTGGAAGGAAGCGAACAGTCCGAAACTTACAAATATTTCTTGCACTGGGCGGAGGATGCTTCCAATGAGCTTGAACTCGAGAAGATGGTCATTTTCAAACCGTTCTTGAATAAAGACGGTTCGAAAAGAAGGCATTGGATGAATTCCATGAAGTTTTCGGAACGGCCGAGATTGAAGCAAAACTGAAAAAGCCGGTTCTCAAACTAGCACTCTCAAAGGTTTGACGTTCCTGTTTCTATCTTCATGATCTTCCTCTTTTGCATTTAGTCGCGCTATGTTTATCTCATTTCAAAAATTAATGTCCAAGGGCTTGGGGCTCGTCATCTTTGGGGGGCTTCTCATATTGGTGATTATTGCCTTCGTTACCATTACTGACAGCGGACAAAGCATGTGGGATCATGTTTTGTCTGATGATCAAATTGAGAAACAGGAGTTTTACGGTTACGATCTTAATGACCCCGAGCAACGGAGGTCGCTTAACCTCCAAAACAGGGTTGCTTCCGATTTCGGAGTAATCGTCGGACCTGTGGGCGAAGCGATGGAAAAGGCGGAGGTGGAATATTACCAAGTCATGCAAGCTCAATTGCAAAATGCCTTCCGTGCAAATCGTGGAGAAATCGATCAGTCCCGCCTGACCCTTCTTTTTCAGGAGTTTCAGTCTTGGCCTAATCAGCCCAAGGGTTACAAGGTTCGTCGAATTGCCATGTCGGGCTTGTATGACACTGACTTTTCCGAGTCTTCCATCCGGGCAAAGTTGGCGATGGACGCCCAGGCCGACGCATGGGGTCTGCTTCCTCTGCAGGAAAATATTCCTGCAGCAAATGATTCGTTCAGGGAATTCCTCGCTGGAATCAACCCGGTTTTGGCGGTGGAGGAAAATCGTACCTCAGCCTTTGAGAACGTAGGCAGGTTGCGTGGTTTCAAGGCCCGGGGTGTAGAAGGTATTGTATATTCCCATTTCCGGGCAAGCGCGGTGGATGAGATTTATCAGGATGCGGGTTTCGTTTTGAAGGAGGAAGCCAAGATGGACTTGCATCTGAACGATTTCGCTTGGGACGCGGAGGCCGTGTCTCTAGGTCTTGATGATCTGGGCGATACCGGACCTTTTTTGGCAAAGCTTGCGGTAAGCGAATTGCCGAAGACCGGAGATGCCTTGACGATTTCCTATGGGGATCAAAAAAGAAACTTTATTTGCGTGGAGCAACTGAGTGATCTTAATTCGAGTGACATTCAGTTTCTCCGGGGCAAGGACGTCGCCGCCTTTCTTAAGAATCTCTCTGAGTCCATAGAGAAGCAGGATCTTGGTTTTTCCGCTTCGGTTGTCGAATCAACGACCTTGGTTTTCTCTCCTGACGAGTCCAGGCTACCCGTGAGTTTCCCTTCTTTTCAGTCATCCTCCCCAGCCCTGTCTTTTTCGGATGAACTGGTCGAGCCGCTGAAGGCTTTTCATGAGGAAAGAAAAAACGAAGACGTCTTTGCGGAGCCTTCCCGCACCTTGGCCTCCATGGTGACTTTCCGGTCCAAAGATTTCTTTGATGCGAGCAAGCCGCCTGACGAAGCCCGGATGCGTTCTTATTTTGAACGTAACAAGGAGTTTTTTGACTTGCCTCCTCCGCCTCCCCCGGCTCCGCTTTTGACGCCCGAGGCGAACGCAACCTCAGTCCCACCCGAGGGGGAGCAAGGTCCGGTGGGCCAGAACGAAACGAACGCCACTGGCGTGGTCGACCTTTTGCCTGCTCTGGTACCGGATGCGGATCTTAACGTTACGAAAACCAAAGAGTTAGCCTTTGAAGACGTTCGGGAGGAAGTGCGTCAACGAATCATTGAAGGGGATCGAATCAATGCGGAAAGAGATGCCCAGGGCGAGGCCAGAAAGAGGGCTCTGGGTTTTCTTATAGCCGTCAACGATCTTGGAGACGAGTTGCGTGCGAAGTATAGCTCTTATGATCAGTTGCGTAATTCGGTGGAATTGAACAAGTTAATCGAAGATGCCAGAGGCGTTCGCGTTCCTGTTGACTTTTCCGAAAAGGAGATGGAGGGATTGGTCCAGGGTATCGGCCTCGAAAAAAAGGCTGTTCTTGAAGAGGTCGCTTCCTTGACCGAGAAGAAATTCTTCTCTCGTTCGCGAAAAACCAGAGATGGCTACGCAGTCTTTCTGCTCACAGGTAAGAAGGAAAAAGGTCCCGGAAGTTTCGCTGACGCTTCTTTTTCCGTTTTGTTCCAAGAATATGCTAGGCAGTTCCGTTCCGATCAATTCGTCAAACTTGCCGATCGAACTTTGGAAGGACTTCAGGGAGACGATAACACGTCCCTTCCGTCGCTAGGACTCAAGGTTGAAATAGAGAGAAGGAATGATCGGTTGGCCCGGGGGTATTTCGATGGCCTCAACCGCAGGATCGGCTCACAACTTGAAAAACTCCAGAAAGAACGCGAAGTTATTTCTTCTGCGGAAAGAGAATCGAATGCGACCAAGGATCAACTTGAGCGTAAGGAAGCCATTGATGCTGAGATCGAAGTCATTCGAGAGAAGCAGGCTGACGTTAACAAAGAGATGGACCTTGTCATGCGCTTGTCGAAGGCTTGTTCCAATTTGACCCCCGATGGGAAATGGTCGGAACTCGAGCGGACCGAGAACTCCGCGCTCTTCGTTCGCCTGAAGAAGGTTTATACTCTTAGGGCTGGTGAACTCGACGCTTCGGAGATCGAAGCGAGGGCTGGAGACCTTCAGTTTGCCAGAGCCGAGAGAGGAAGAGATTTGCTCTTGAGGGATATTATCAGCCGGGAGCTTGAAGAGAAGGAGTAGCCTGGGGGGATTGTTTTTCCCATCCAAGGAAGAATTCCAGGTTCCCGTCCGTTCCCCGCGGACTCGATTCGAAATTTGCGAAAAGGCGTGATTCGTTTAGCTCGGCTTCAGCGTAATTGATTATTTCCTCGAGAGTTCTTTGCTGCACTTCATTGTCACGGATTACGCCGCGAGCTTGGTCGGCTTCCTTTTTAGTGCATTCGAATTGAGGTTTGACCAAGGCGACCAACCAACCGCCTTGCTGAACGAAGGACCATGCTTGGGGCAATACCTTGCGCAGAGAAATGAAGGACAAGTCCATGACCACTAGCTTGAAGGGCGCATCGGCCAACTTGCCCGAGCTCAAGTGCCTGAGGTTCGTTCTCTCTAAGTTGGTCACCCGACCGTCCGTTCGAAGCTTGTAGTGGAGTTGTCCGTGTCCGACGTCAATGCAGGTAGCATGGGTTGCTCCTCGCTGCAGAAGGCAGTCGGTGAACCCTCCAGTTGATGCGCCTAAGTCCAGGATTTTCAACCCGCGAACTTCAAGTCCGGATTCCTTCAAGAAGTTTTCCATCTTGAGACCCCCTCTGCCCACATAGGGTTGCGGGCGTTCCAGCGAAAGGACTGCGTCTGCTGGAAGAAGCCTGCTGGATTTGTCAATTCTCTCGGTTCCCATCTTTACCTTGCCTGCGAGAATATAAGCCTGGGCTTGAGTCCGGCTCTCGCACAGTCCCAAGGTTACGACCAATTCGTCCGCCCTTAGCTTGCCTGCCTTTTTCACTTGGGGAATCCCATCGCATAATGCGCGGAAGGGCAATTCTCGATTGGTGCCGATATCGTTTCTCCTCCCGTGGGAAAGAAAAATAAAAAAAAACTTGACCAAGGTGGGAGGAAATGTCAAAAAGTGGGGCATAATGCAAATCTGTGTATAAGATGCCGTTCGGTTATGGGGGAAAGCGCAATAACCTATTTTGTGGGAGAGTTCACTCACTCCTTGGATTCCAAGGGGCGGTTGACCATACCCTCGAAGTGGCGCATCCCGGGGGGCGACAATACTTATCTCGGTCTTCCGAATCCGGGCGGGTACATAACCGTCTACCCGCCCAAGATGGTCGCTCGACTGGAGGAGAAGGTTGCGGCGTCCAGGTTGAGCGACGTCAGTCAGCAGGCCTTGTTCATGGAGTTGTTTTCCAAGGCTCATTCCTTTGGGTGCGACAAGCAGGGGAGGATCAATTTGAATGACAAGCTTATCGAGCATGCGGGGATTAGCGGGAAGGCGGTACTGGTCGGGAACCTTTCGGCTTACGCAATTTGGGCAGAAGATCGATATATGGGCAGGGATTCGACCGATCAGAGAAACATTTTTGATTCGATGAGGGAGTTGGGGCTATGATTCTACGGTACATGGATTGGGCGACTTTTAGGGTGGTCGTCCAGCGAAGGGGAATTTGTGCCGGGAATGCCCCTCTCTCTCTCGTCTCATTTTTTGGGGGATTATGGGCAAACGGGGGTGGAAATGTACTGTGGGGCTGTTGAGTTCGTCTGTTTGCCTTCGATGGTGAGGCACGTCCCTGTATTGCTCGATGAGTGCATGGATCACCTTGATCCTGCTTCAGGCGGTTCCTTTGCGGACCTTACCTTTGGTGGTGGTGGGCATAGCCGGGAGATTCTGAAGGCAAATTCGGAAAACACCTTGGTTTCGTTCGATTGCGATCCGGATGCGGTGTTGCGGTCCGAGGAGTTGAAGGAGGATTTTGGCGACCGGTTTACATTTCACGACCTTGGTTTTCAGGAGATGGACAAGGTTTCCTCTCCAAGCGAGTTTGATGGCGTGCTTATGGATCTGGGGATTTCGTCTTTCCAGTTGATGGAAGCAGGCAAGGGTTTTTCCTTTCGTTTGGATGCTCCGATTGATATGCGGTTGAACCCGCGGGTGGGGCAGAGCGCGGCAGATTTCCTCGAGACGGCTTCTAGAGAAAGCTTGGTCAGGGCGGTACGTGAGTATGGAGAGGAGCGACGGTGGAATCGTGTGGTAAATGCTATAATGGGGGAGAGGGGCACTGGCGCTCTTCAGCGGACAAAGAGTGCGGCCGAGGTTGTTTCAAAGGCGGTCGGTGGACTTAAGTTCAGGCAGAGGATTCATCCGGCAACCAAAACTTTTCAAGGAATAAGAATTGCCATCAATGGTGAATTGGAGGCCCTTGCCATGGCACTGCCAATGGCATTTAGGGCACTTAAATCCGGTGGCGTGCTGGCGGTGATCTCTTTTCATTCGCTGGAGGATCGAATTGTGAAGCGCTTCATGCGCAAGATGGCAGGGCGGCCCGAGCATCGTGCGGATTCGAGGTTCCAGCAGGATCGGCAGGTATTTGCTGAGTTATTTCAGTCTAAGGCAATCTTTCCTACGAAAGATGAGGTGGAGCAGAATCCGAGAAGCCGGTCTGCTAGGCTTCGAGTGCTTCGAAAATTAAACCAACCGGGTCTCTAATTGATGGTTGCTAAAAGAAAAGGGAGCCGATTGGCATTAATTTGCTCCTTGTTGGTTATAACTCTTTTCGGCGGCGGGGCACTTTCGATTGTGTGGTTGCGGGTCGAAATCTCCACTGTGGCAAAGCGCTGCGGGCAACTTGAGGACCAAAGAGAAATAGTTTCAAGGGAAGTTCAGGAATTGAGGGGGCAAAAATCGCGCTCTCTGCGCCCATCGACTTTGGCCTCTATGGTTGCGGGGCGATTATCGATGCCAACACCGGAAAAAACAATTTACGTCTCGAGTAACGATATGAATCGAAGACTAGGGAAAAGAAGAGCTATCCAACAAGATAACCCGTTCAGGCAACAAAGGGAGTTTGCCGGAACCCGTTAGGATGAAAAGCTATTTTATTTCGCCCTTTCGTTTCTACTTTATTTTCTTCTCTGTTTCTTTTGCTTTTTGTTCCTTGGGCGGAAGGTTGGTTTACCTTCAACTCTTCAAGGCCACCGATTATGCCGAGTTGGCGAGTGGCGCTCGGAAGAACTTCATTGAGGTCAAGGCCAGAAGGGGGGATATCGTCGATGCCAAAGGGAATTTGTTGGCCACGACTAGGTCGGTTGTGGAAATCGGAGTTGATCCTCATTCGGTAACGGAGGAGGATTGGGAGAAATTCGGCCCGTTGGCAGATCTGCTAAAGCTTCCCCAAGGTGAGATTGAGGAAGCGGCCAGAAAGCTGACCAGGAGAGGAGGTCGAGAAGGAAAGGAGGTTCGAAAGGTAAGATGGGTGAAGTTAAAGGATGAGGTTGACGAAGAAACCTACAGGTACGTCCAACAACTTAAAATCAAGGGTGTATATGGCAATTTTAAGCACTCTAGGCTGTATCCGAATAGGCAATTGGCTTCCCATGTTCTTGGTTTCGTGAATAAGGAGGGCGTTCCTGCCATGGGGGTGGAGAGATATGCAAACTACTATCTCAAGGGACAGGATGGATGGAAGGAAAGTGAAAAAGATGGTCGGAGGCATGAGATGCCCCAGCATAGATCGTTCGAAGTTTCTGAGCATGACGGTCTGAATGTGGAGTTGACCATCGACAGAATGATACAGGATATGGTGGAAGGGGAATTGAAGGGAATTGTTGAGGAGTTTGACCCGATAAGCGCGAGCATTATCGTGAGCGATCCCAAAACTGGATATGTTCTGGCATTGGGAAATGTTCCTGACTTTGATCCCAATCTTTTTAATGAGGCGGAGTTGTCGGATCAGAGAAACCGTGCCCTGTCAGATGTTTACGAGCCGGGTTCGACTTTTAAGATTGTGGCGGTAAGCGGTGCTATGAATGAGGGGCTTGTAGGGCCGGAAGACTTAATCGATTGTTCGATTTCGACAGTCCAGCGCGGATCAAGGCGCTTGAGGTTACCAAGTGACCATCATCCATTGGGGGAAATTTCGTTGAGCGAGGTAGTCCAAAAATCAAGTAACAGAGGGGCGGCCCAATTGGGGATCAAGCTAGGCCCTCAAAAGCTGTACGATTATTGTAGGGCATTTGGCTTCGGCCAAAGAACGGGCATTGGTATTGGTGGCGAGCGTCAGGGCGTATTGCACCATCCCAAGCGATGGGACGGTTTGACCATTACCCGCTTGCCAATGGGGCATGCCGTAAGCGCGACTCCGATGCAGGTGCATTCATCCATGTCAGCGGTAGCAAATGATGGAATTCTTATGAAACCTCAGTTCATGCGCCGGGCGTTTGATCCGGAAGGAAAAACCGTTGTTTCTTTCAATCCGAAACCTGTAAGAAGGGTCGTTCATTCGGGAGTGGCGAAATCGTTAAACAAAATGCTTGTAAGCGTGGTATCAAATGAGGGTACGGCGAGGAGGGCAAGGTTGACCGGCTTTGACGTGGCTGGAAAGACTGGGACGACCAAAAAATTGATAGAAGGAAGGTATTCGAATCGTCATCACGTGGCTTCCTTCGTAGGCTTTTTCCCCGCTCAGGATCCAAAAATCGTCATCACCGTGGTGGTTGATGAGCCGAAGATGAAAAAGGGGTTGACTGGATATGGTGGAAGCGTAGCTGCTCCTGCCTTCCAACGATTGGGAAAGAAAATCATCGCATATATGGGTCTGAAACCAAAGCCGCCTGAAGGAAAATCCTTTGCAATAACTTCTGAAGGTCAGAGGTCGGCATTATAAGTTTTTCGCAACTCCAAAAAATGAAAACACAGAAAAACAAAAAGGACTCGATTGAGCGGATTCATGAAAGGCTAAGTGGCTCGATGACCTTGCGTGATCTCGCGGGTTCGAGTGCAAAGTACTTGCAAGGGACTGGCAAAGTTAACATTTCAGGACTTGTTACGGACAGCCGTCGAGTTACCCCGGGGTCAGCCTTTTTTGCTTTGCCTGGACTCCGTACCAACGGGAACGAACATTTGAAGGAGGCTTTGGACCGAGGAGCGAAGGTGGTCGTTAGCGAAAAAGAGGGATTGGATTTGCCACTTGGGGTTACGGGATTGCAAGTGGATGATTCTAGGTTGGCGCTTGCGAAGTTTGCAAAACGTTACCATGGATCGCCTGACCGCTCTTTGCGTGTAGTGGGAATCACTGGAACAAATGGCAAGACGACTGTCAGTTCGTTGGTGCGTCATTTAATTGAAAGGCCGGGACGACCGGTTGGCTTGATTGGTACGGTAAGGTATCATTTGGGAGACAGGGAAGTTCCCTCTTTCAAAACTACCCCGGAGTCGTCCGACTTGTTTGCCTTGTTGCGCAGTATGCTTGCGGCCGGTTGTTCGGAAACCGTTATGGAAGTAAGTTCTCATGGCGTTCACCAAGCTAGGGTGGCCGGTCTTGAAATGGAGGTGGCGACCTTTCTGAACCTTACGCGAGATCATCTTGATTATCATGGGAATATGGAAGAGTACTTTCGTGAGAAGAGGAAGATTTTCAATGGTGATAATGGCAGTTTGCCAAAGGTTGCCGTGATTAATGGTGATTGTCCCTATGGAAGGAGACTGTCCGAAGAACTTCCCCCTCAAGTACAGATATTGACTTTCGGTTTTGAGGAAGAGAATAACTTTCGGGCAAGGAACGTAAGTCTCCAGCCTGATGGTTCGGAATTTATTCTCGAAGGCCCCTTTGGATCAATGGTGGTGACGACCCCGTTGATTGGTAGTTACAACGTGATGAACGTGCTTGCTTCGTTTTCAGTTTTGCATGGTTTGGGCCATTCGGTGAGTGACGCGGTGAGAAAAGTGGGAGCTTTTGAAGGTGTTGATGGAAGAATGGAAGCGGTCGAGCGTGGCCAAAACTACAAGGTGGTGGTGGATTATGCTCACACTCCTGATGCTTTGCGAAATGCTTTGGGGATGCTGCGCGAATGTACGGAAGGGCAAGTCCATCTTGTTTTTGGATGTGGTGGAGATCGAGACAAGGGTAAGCGTCTTGAGATGACGAGGGTTGCTTGCGCAGGAGCAGACAAGGTTTGGGCTACTGCGGACAATCCACGTACGGAATCGCAAAATGAGATTTTCAAGGACATGAGGAAGGGTTTGTCCAAAGGAGCGAAGGTTTCCTTTGTTGATGATCGAAGGCGTGCGATTAGTTTGGCGTTGGATGCTGCTCAACCTAAGGACACGGTTCTTATTGCGGGGAAGGGTCATGAAGCATTTCAGGAGGTTCAGTACACAGCGATCCCCTTTGACGATAGAATAGTCGCAGGCGAGTTGCTTAGCGCAAAATTGCTATCTGCATAATGTTGAAATTTGATCCACAGTTATTGGCCGAATGGGCGATGGGGGAATGGAAGGAAACTCCAGTTAAGCCGATAAGCGGTTTCTCAATTGATAGCAGGACCATAACAGAGGGCGAGATGTTCGTGGCGATAGATGCTGAAAGGGATGGGCACGATTTTTTAGGATCGGCTTGGGATAATGGGGCGTGTGCGGGATTGGTCAATAGGGTTGATTTGAGTGTGCCTATGCCACAATTGGTTGTTTCGGATACGTTGACCTCATTTCATGGAATAGCAAAGGGGCATCGAGGTACATTCGATGGGTCGGTTGTTGGTGTGACCGGAAGTTGTGGGAAAACGTCTACAAAGGACACTTTGTCTCTGATCATGGGGGAGGAAGAAACTTTGTGTACCGAAGGAAACCTGAATAATCATCTTGGGGTTCCATTGACAATCCTCAGAATGAATAATGACAGGGACAAATATGCTGTCGTGGAGGCTGGGATAAACCAAGTTGGCGAGATGAGCATGCTGGCAAGGACGATTTCCCCGGATTTGGTGATCGTGACGTTAGTTGGACATTCACATCTTGAGGGATTGGGCAGTATTGAAAACGTTGCTAGGGAGAAGGCTATGCTCTTTGAGCATTCACAGAAAAACCCACTCGTTATATTTCCAGAGGATTGTCTGACTTTCGAGAGCTTTTCAAAGGTATATGAGACGGGTGAGAATCATATTGTACTTAAGGAAGGCGAGCCTTCTGGCTCTCCGAAAAGTAATGAAGCATTTTACTCCATTTGGACTGAAACAAACGAGGACGGAGACTCGCTGTCGCTACGGCTTTGGCGACACGGGTCTCCGTTTTTTTCCTTATCACTGCCCGCCCTGTCGGCGGGCATGGCAAGGAATGCCGCGCTCGCAGTTCTTGCTGCATGCGAATTGGGGGTTTCAGTCCAAGAAATTTCCGAACGCCTACCCCAATATCGCCCTTCGGCCTTGCGAGGCAGACGCCTCCAAGGTCGAGGGCGAACCTATTTCGTGGATTGCTATAATGCCAACCCTGCATCGATGAAGGATTCAATCGATTACTTCACGGATCAGTGCAAGGGGGTGCCGCGTTTGTTCGTGCTTGGCGGCATGGAGGAGCTAGGGGATGTCGGACCGATTCTTCACAGACAGGTGGCTTCGGATATTTCCATTGAGGAAAATGATTCCTTTATACTGATGGGAGAAAAGGCGAGTTGGATGGCGGAAGGTTTGCTGGAAGGCGGCGCAAATGAGGAGCAAGTGATGGTTCTGTCAAATTTGGATGATGCGAGACCTTTTGTGGAGGATTTTGATGGGGCGGTTTTGTTCAAGGGTAGCCGCTTAAACGAATTGGAGCAATTATTGCCCTCCTGGGCGGTTGATCGGGAAAACGTGGAGATTCCTGCCGGATGTTGAGCTATCTGCAATTCGGTGAGGATTTGTTTGGTCCACTCAGACTTTTTCAATTTATTTCCGTTCGTGCGATTTTTGCAGGTGTAACCGCTCTTTTTCTTGGTTTTGTTTTTGGACCGCTGATCATCAGGGCTCTTCAATCATTTGGGGCCAGTCAAGCCTTTAGGGAAAAGGAAGAGGTCGGGGAGCTTGCTGAACTTCACGAGGGCAAGGCAAAGACTCCGACCATGGGGGGGCTTTTGATTTTTGGTTCAGTTTTCCTGTCCACTTTGCTTTGGGCGGAACCAAACGTTTACGTGGTGACCGCAATGGTTACCTACCTGCTTCTCACTCTAGTTGGATTTGCGGACGATTACCTTAAGATTTCGAAAAGGAACAGCAAGGGTTTGCCGGGCAAATTCAAGTTGTTGGGGCAATTGATTACAGCTTTGGTAGCGTTGTATTTTTTAATTGGCCCGTTGGGGGAATTCCTAACTGGCGTTCACGGAAAAGCAGTCGGTAGCGCCTCGGAGATGACGGAGCTTTGGGTTCCGTTTTACAAGGAGGTTTTGGTTCAGAGCATGAACGTTATTTTGGTCTTTTTCTTGTTCTTGGTAACTCTATGCGGATCTAGCAATGCGATAAACCTGACCGATGGCTTGGATGGGTTGGCAATCGGTTGCACGGTTACGGTGGCCCTGACTTACGGGGTTATGGCTTATGCCTCCGGAAATTCGATTATCGCAGATTACCTGCGGGTGAGTTGGGTCCCCGGTACTGGGGAATTGGCGGTTGTGTGTGCTGCATTGGTGGGCGGTAGTCTTGCCTTCTTGTGGTATAACGCTCATCCGGCTGAGGTATTTATGGGGGACACTGGTTCTTTGGCCATAGGTGGGTTGATTGGAATCATAGCATTGATGGTTCACCAACCCCTTACCTTAATCCTTGTTGGCGGGATTTTCGTGATGGAAGCAGGTTCGGTTATTTTGCAGGTAGCGTCCTTCAAGACACGGGGCAAAAGAATTTTCAGGATGTCTCCCATTCACCATCACTTCGAGCTCAAGGGATGGAAGGAAACGAAGGTAGTGATCAGGTTTTGGATTCTGTCTTTGATTTTCGCAATCTTCGGTTTGGCAACCTTGAAGCTAAGGTAGAATGAGGAACGATTTTCAAGATTGGGAAAAATTGCGACGGAAGCCCGTCGCAGTATTAGGCGCGGGTGTTAGCGGTCGCGGGGTTGGTGCCCTGCTAGACCGACTTGAGTGGAAATACGAAACGTACGACGAGCTAGGCCGCGACTTCGGTTATACCGAAGCGCGGGCATGCTCGCTCGTCGTTTTTAGCCCGGGTTTTACGATGGATCATCCTTGGCTTGAGCTAGCTAGGGAGAATTATATTCCAGTAATGGGTGAAACGGATTTCGGGGCGTGTTTTTTAGACAATCCAGTCATTGCCATTACTGGTACGAATGGAAAAACGACTTTGGCAACTATGCTGACGCATGCATGGAAGGCATTGGGTAATTCGGCAGTAGCAGCGGGGAACGTCGGAGTGCCGATTTGCAAGTTATTGGCGGACGGATTGAATCGGGATACTGTTGTTTTTCTTGAAGTGAGTTCTTTTCAGGCTCAAGGGATGAAGAATCTTAGACCCGATAACGTGTTGTGGACGAATTTCGAAGCAGACCATCTCGACCACCACAAGGATGAGAAGGAATATTTTCTAGCGAAGGCTAACCTTGTAGAAAAGGTGGGGAAGGGTCCCGTGATTGTGGGGAGAAGCGTATCGGAAAAAGCTCGAGAATTTGATTATGATATGCCGTTGGAGACGGAGGTTGTTGACCGGAATGAAGAATGCTACATGAATTTGCCAGAAGACCACTTTCTGGCATCTTTCCCTCAATTGGAAAATCTTTCGATAGCGAGAGGGTTCGCGAATTCACAGGGTATTGCCGAAAAGGATTTCGATCAGGCAATAATGGATTATAGACCCGAGCCTCATCGTTTGCAGAAAGTTGCCACGATCGGAGATGCAACTTTTTGGAATGATTCAAAGGCAACGAATGCAGGTGCTGCTGTAGCGGCTTGCAGAAATTTTTCGGGAAATATTTTTTGGATTGGAGGGGGTAAGTCCAAAGGTGAAGATTCGGCTAGCTTTTCTCTCCGTCTCAAGCCTTTGATCAAGAAGGCATTCTTAATAGGAGAGATTGGGAATGCTCTAGGTGAAAACCTGAAGGCGCATGGGGTTTTGGCAACTCTTTGCAGCTCTTTGAAGGAAGCCGTTAACAGCGCATATGAGGAAGTTAACGAAAGAACCAACGTACTTTTTAGTCCTGGTTTTGCTAGCTTTGATTGCTTTTCAAATTACGTCGAGCGAGGGAAATCGTTCATGGAATCCGTTTTCGATTTGAAGAAACTCGTTTCTGGCTCTACTCAAGAATGCATTAACTGATCGTACTCAAGCAAGGAATACAAACATGAAACTAACCAAGATATTCGGCATCGTTCTATCCCTCCACGTCGTAGTGATTCTGCTCGTAATGTTCCAACCAGGTTGTCAGACAACTGATAAGGGAAAGCAACCGGTGACGAATCAACCGACAGGAACGCAGGATCCGCCTTCGGGGAAACCTGCTTTCAATCAAGGAGTCGACGATTCCTCTCCGCCCACACCTACGGATCAAGGTCAGGCATCAGCACCTGGACTTGCCGAACCGACCCGACCCGACCAAGACGGTATAATCGTTCCCGGACTGACCCCCGTTCCCGAGGATCCTTCTCCGGGCGGAGACTTGAACCTTACACCGACGAACGTCAGCGTGTACAAGGTGAAACGTGGAGACACTCTTTGGGCGATTGCTGAAAAGAACGGTGTTTCGCTTGGCGTTTTGCTGAAGGCTAACCAAAGTTTGGACAAGAATTCAAGGTTGGCCATAGGACAGGAAATACTTCTTCCGCTTGACGGTGGTTCTAACACTGAAGCTCCGGTTGAGGTGGTTGTTCCGCAAACCGATGGACAAGCTGGTTCGTATGTTGTCAAATCAGGAGACAGCCTGACCAAGATAGCTCAAGTCAATGGGGTTTCCCTCAGTTCGATTCTTCAGGCCAACGGCCTGAACAAAAATTCGATTATCCGACCTGGGCAAAATCTGATTATTCCCGAAGGCGGGACTTCCCCTGCCGTTTCGGTTCCATCGCTCGTGGTTCCTTCCGGTGCTCTGACGCATACGGTAAAAAAGGGAGATAACCTTACTCGAATCGCCGCCATTTATGGTACTACCGTCAAAAGGGTCATGGAATTGAACGGTCTTTCCGATCCGGGGAAAATTCAGATCGGGCAAAACTTGATCGTGTCTGATTCAGGCTCAACCACACCCGCACCAAGCGAACCGGAGGTGATCGATCCTGCTGACCCGGATGCCAGTCTGCAGGACTTCTTCGAGGGTAAGGTCGACAAGGACAGACCGGTAATCGACATAAAGGAATAACAGATCTTTAGGAAAGAAAATGAATAACGTGGGTGTGGACACAAAAGGGTGGCGGAGGCAACGGTAGAGCGAGCAGTAGCGAAACCGGGCAACTTGATAACGATCTACCTGATCGCAGTTGCCTTGGGCCTTACGACATTGGGTCTGGTCATGCTTTTTAGCGCAGGTGTTGCCGAGCGTTTTACTGGTCCGCACGGTCTGCTGGTCAAGCAAATCATTTGGTTGGGTTTGTCTTTCCTGATTGGCCTATACGTGGCCTTCATGAATTTGGATTGGCTAAGGAAGCATACCTGGTGGATTTTCGGCCTTTGCGCGCTTGCTCTTTTCCTTACTTTGATTCCTGGAATCGGGATAAAGGTAAATGGTGCCCAGAGATGGATTGGGATTGGGCCTTTGCGCGTTCAGCCTTCAGAATTTGCCAAAATCGGACTGGTTTTCGGACTAGCTGCCTATTTCTCTTCAAGACAGCGTGAAATCAAGACCTTGCTTCATGGTTTTTTTATCCCTTCCGTTCTTGTTGGGTTGATCTGCGGACTGATTATTCTTCAGCCCGATTTCGGGACCTGCTTTCTCTGTGGCGCCGTGGCTGCAAGCATGATGTTCATGGCGGGCACTAGCCTGCGCTGGTTACTTCCCGTAGCGGGGTTGGCAATTTTTGTCTTTTCCCTTCTGATCTATTTTGACCCTCATCGAATTCGCAGGGTGACTTCGTTTCTCGATGTCGAGGCCAATGCTCATGACAGTGGTTATCAACTTTGGCAAGGTATGTTGGCTTTTGGGGTTGGCGGAGTGAATGGAGTTGGCTTGGGCATGGGACGTCAGCAAATGCACTTTTTGCCCGAGGCTCACACGGATTTCATTTTTCCCGTAATAGGTGAAGAACTAGGCTTGGTTTGCACCTTGGGAATCGTGGTCTGCTTCCTCCTGATGTTTGTTTGGGTCTCATGGCGTTTGCGTCAGACTCCGAAGCTTTACGAGTATCTTCTTGTCATGGGCGCTCTCCTGTTTGTCTGCCTCCAGGCAATTATAAACATGGGAGTGGTAACTGGCTCAATGCCTACTAAAGGCATGTCCTTGCCCTTCATCAGTTATGGGGGATCCAACTTGATGGTTACTTTTGTTTTTGTCGGACTGATGATTAACGTTTTCCGACGTTTGGATAATCCGAAATCCTTAAAACCACGAGTACTATGAGGAACGTCGTTATTGCATGCGGAGGAACGGGGGGGCATCTTACGCCAGGCATTGCCCTTGCCCAAAGCCTGGAGGAAAAAGGCTGTCCGTCCTGGCTCTTCATCAGTCAAAAAGGGGTTGATTCGAGGCTATCGAGCAAATACCCGAACTTATCTTTCGTTCCTCTTCCCGGAGCTCCTCTGATCAAGTCCCCCGCCGGATTGGCCCGTTTTTGCCATGGGTTTGCCTTTTCCTTTCTGCGCTCGTATCGCTTTTACAAGAAAGTTGGAGCGGACGCTCTTGTTGGCTTTGGTGGTTTCTCTTCCTTCGGTCCGGCAATGGCTGCCCGTGCCCGTGGCATGCCTGTATTTATTCATGAAGCCAACCGGGCGGTGGGGAAGGCCGTCCGTTTTTTGGCCAAGCGTTCGACCCGTCTTTATCTTCCCGAGGGGATGCAATTGGAGGGGATCTCTCCCGAAACCATCCGTAATTTCGGATATCCATTGCGCCATGATTTTCGAAGAATTCCCAGAGAACGCGCCCGTAAGCAACTTGGGATCGGTTTGGATGATCGCTTGCTTGTTGTTTTGGGTGGAAGCCAAGGAGCGATCTCTTTGAACCGTTGGGTGAAGGGTAACATCGAGTCCCTCGCAAAGGAGGGTCTCTCGGTATATTGTCTTACTGGAATGAACAATGAAAGTTCGGGAGTCATTCAGATGGAAGGACCCAACGGGCAAAAGGTAACCAGTCGCTTCGTATCCTTTACGGACGAGATGAACGTCGTTCTCTCCGCCGCAGATCTTGTTCTTTCCAGGGCTGGTGCGGGTGCAATTTCTGAGATCGTCCGCTGTCGAGTGCCCTCCATATTGGTTCCTTATCCTTATGCCGCGGATAACCACCAATACTTGAATGCAAGTTATCTTGAGAGAAAAGGCGGTGGGATCATTTGCCTAGAGGATAAGATGGAAGAAGTACTCCTGGATGAGGTTCGCGAAGTTATGTTCAACGAGGAGTTCCGCGCGATATTGAGAAAAAACCTCTTTGCCATGGATGAGGGAGACGTGTCTGCCGGTCTCGCCGATGACCTTATGCAATGTCTCAAGGAGAACCGGCTAGACGATTCTTTGCAGGGTGGGGTCCTGAGGATGGTGGGATGAGAAAACCAAAGAGAGTGCTTCTCCTTGGCGCCGGCGGAATGGGCATGGCTCCTTTGGCTCTTTACCTTCAGGGAGCGGGGATTCAGGTTGAGGCTTACGACGACCGGTTTTCCGAGCCATTGCGTTCACAGTTGATTGCCGAGGGCATCGAGGTGCTTGGCGAACCGATTCCCACGAGTAATCCGGATTGCGTTATTCGTTCGAGCGCAATTCAGGAGGACGATCCGAAAGTTCTTTCTTGGTCAAAAAAAGGAGTTTCGGTTTACCGCAGAGGGGATTTTCTCGCAAAGTTTACCTCTCGCAGGAAGGTGTTGGCAGTGGTTGGAAGTCACGGAAAGACGACTACTACGGGAATGCTCGTATGGGCACTCGATCAAGTGGGTTTTCCCTGTTCCTATCTTGTCGGTGGATCCTTTCAGGATGGTTCTCTTTTGCCCGGCAAATTCAGGAGGAATTCTTGGGTGGTCCTCGAGGTTGATGAGAGTGACGGAACGATCGAAGGCTTTTCCCCGCAGATTACCTTGGCTTTGAATTGCGATTGGGATCACGTGGATCGCTACGAATCAACCGAGAATCTGGCGAATGCCTTTCAGGCTCTTTTCGCGCGGACGAAGGATACGCTTGTGATTCCGAATGATCGCGAAGCGGATGAGTGGACGAGCAGGGACAGTTTGTCATGCGAATTTCTTACCTTCGACCCAATACACGATCCAGCTGGCTATCAGGAGACCAACAGCAGGGCCGTGGTTGCCGCCGGAAAAGCTATGGGGGTTGATTTGTCAGGTGTCGACTTCACCCTTTTCTCAGGAATGAATCGCAGGCAATCAATCCTGCACCAGACTTCGACCCGGTGTGTCGTTGAGGACTACGCGCATCACCCAACCGAGATACGGGCCTTTCTCAGCCAGCGAAGGATTCTTCTTTCCGATCATTCCTTGCAAGTGGTCTTCCAACCACATCGTTTTTCCCGGACTCAGGCCTTGGCCAAGCGATTTGCCGAGGAATTGTCCCAAGCCGACGACCTGCATCTGATGCCTACCTATGGTGCGTTCGAAGACTTCGATCCAGCCGGTTCTGCCGATACCCTTTTGGGGTATTTGCCACCCAGGTTGCGGGATCGTACGCGCATATTCTCGGATTTTTCGGAGTTGAGGGCGGCTATTGGACCGGAACCTTCTGTAAAAGCGAAGGATCAAGTCCTTTTTGTCGGAGCAGGAAATCTCGAGCGTTGGGCCCATGCCTTTGCCGCTTGGGAAAAGTCAGGAGGAGACAAGCATCAGGCCTTTTCAAGTTACCTAGCTTCACGCCTGTCTTCCTCCACGGTCTTGCTTGCGAACGAACCCCTTGCATCAAAGACTACGATGGGTGTGGGCGGATCATCCCGATGGTATGCCGAGCCCGCGAATTCGGAAGATCTCAGATCAATCGTTGAGGCATGCAATCTATTCGGAGTGCAGCGAGCCATGATTGGCAGGGGTTCGAACCTTATTATTCCAGACGAAGGATTTGGCGGATTGGTCATTCGGTTGAAAGGTGCGTTTTGGCGGGAAATAAGTCCTCGAACCGAGGACTCATTGGTCGTCGGGGCGGGAGCTTTGCTAAACGAGGTCTGCCGGTCCGCTTGCAAGTTGGGACTTAAGGGGTTTGAATTTCTCGAGGGTATTCCAGGTACCTTGGGGGGAGCTTTGAGAATGAATGCCGGAGCAATGGGTTGGGAAACATTTGATTTGGTGGAATGGGTATCCTTTCTTTTGCCTGACGGAAGCGTCCGGCAAATTCCCGGGACCGATCTGAACGTCGGGTATCGTTACTGCAAGGAAGCCTATGAGGGAATTGCACTTAGGGCAAAGCTTCGGGCGGAAGGTCGTTCAGATCATCGGGCTATCCGCAAGGCAATCGACAAGCTGGCCAAAAAGAGACGTTCCAGTCAGCCGAGAAAAGCAAGCTCAGGCTGTATCTTTAGAAATCCGGACGAAGCTTCCGCCGGTTTGCTCATTGATCAAGTAGGGCTCAAGGGCGAGCGGGAGGGTGGGGCGGTCGTTTCCGGAAAACATGCGAATTTTATCATTAACGAAGGAGACGCTTCGGCAGAGGAAGTCATTGCGTTAATCAAGCGAGTGCGTGAACGGGTAAGGGAGACAAACGGACTGTTGCTTGAACCCGAGGTTACCCTAATGGGGAAATCGTGGAACGAATATTTATCCTGAATTAAGAAACGAATGAAAACTGATGCAAGCATAACGGTATTTGCGGGAGGGATAGGTCCTGAACGGGAAATCTCGCTTTCCACTGGCAGGGCTCTTACCGAATCGCTCCGAAAGAGTTTCGAAGCCCAAATGATCGATGTGACCGAACCGGTTCTGCCTGAGGGGATTGATCCCGAGAAGACAATTGTTTTTCCAGCTATCCATGGAACTTTTGGTGAAGATGGAACACTTCAGACCATGCTTGAGCAAGGTGGGTTTACCTATGCCGGAAGTGGGTCTGATTCCAGCAGGCTTTGCATGGATAAGCATCTTTCCAAGGAAGTTGTTCGGGATGCCGGGGTTCGGGTTGCTCGTGACTTGGTTTTTACAGGCCCGAAGGAGGTTGATGTGGATCGGGTCTTGTCTGAGTTGGGTCCGGATCTCGTTCTCAAGCCCACCGATCAAGGGAGCAGTGTCGCGCTGTACGTGCTAAACGGGAAGGATGAGTTTACGGATGCGCTATCCGAAATTGGGGAAGGCAATTGGATGGTCGAGCGTCGGGTTTTTGGCAGGGAAGTCACGATTGGAATTTTGGGTGATACTCCCTTGGGCGTAGTGGAGGTTATTCCCACGGGTGGGGTTTATGATTACGAGAGAAAATATTCGGCAGGTTCGACCGAGTATCGATACCCTGCGGTCTTATCCTGCGAAATCACAAAGGAGCTAAAGGAATTTGCCACTACAGCCTTTTCATCTTGTGGTTGCAGGGATTTCGGGCGAGTGGACTTCATTATATCCGAGGACGGGCAATCGCATTTCCTCGAAATCAATACCTTGCCCGGTTTGACCCCTACCAGCCTTCTGCCCAAGAGCGCGTCTTGCTCCGGGTATGACTTTGACAAATTAACCGTTCATCTGGCCGAACCTGCGCTCGAGAGATTCGTTCGCGGTTCGCTTCTCTCCGCCTGATTCCGTTGCCATGAGAAAGAAATCCAAAAAAAATCAAGCATTCGGCGCAAGTTGGAAGAAACTTGTTCCCAAATCTTCACGACGGCCGGCTTCCCGAGCTGCTTTGCATAAGAGATTCTCCGCGGTGGGGAAGTTTTTCCTGCTGATTGTTGCTTTGGCAGCCTTTGGATACGGGTTCTGGTGGTTGGATAAGCTAGGACGTTCGAGTCAGGGTCCACTTGACATAACTGGTCCGGGGGTTGCGATTTCCAAAGTTGCCTTCGAGACGGACGGCGTCCTGACCGATGGATGGTTTATGAACTGGTTCGGGCCATTGCGCGGACGTAGCCTTATGGATCTTGATATCGATAAGATCCACCGGGATCTGATGGCCGAGGATCAAATCTCATTTGCCAGAGTCACG
>Ga0315322_10000829_pt1 | contig 23583 bp, 18 predicted proteins | sample M110021515metaG_FD_203461 | JGI IMG/M metagenome (GOLD analysis project Ga0315322, IMG submission 203461) | Ammonia-oxidizing marine archaeal communities from Monterey Bay, California, United States - M1 100m 21515 | ecosystem: Environmental > Aquatic > Marine > Intertidal zone | place: USA...
GCGAAGAAGACGCCGGTTTGAGTTTCGGGAATCATGCCAGGGGTGGCTTCGCTAAGTCCACCCCAAGCCTGATATGGAGGTGCGCCGCTGGGTGAAGCGTCACCGATGTACCCGAGACCCTCAAGGGCCTCGATCTTACCTTTCACTTGACTGACCTTAGGGGGCTTCGACTCCTCCTCAGGGCGAAATAACCTGTTTGCGGCGTTGCCCTGCCCCTCACCCGTGGTGAGTCCGCCTGAGTATCCCAAGCGCTCCATCTCGAGGAGCCCCCCCCCTCCCTCAGCTTCCGGGCGGGGGTCCTTCATCCTAGGCTCCGCTTTAAGAGCCCCAGTGGGCAGCTCGCGCATCGCCACTTCGCCCCCACTCGTCGACCGAGCTAGCCGCACGCCCAGGCCGTTATCGAGCAGCCGTGAATCCAGTGCGCTGAATGCGAACACCGCGACCACCGTTGCGGCCGCAACTTGTAAACCGGGGTGGCTGTACCAAGCCAACTTCGGGACTGGCCTTGCGCGGCCCGCCTTGGCGGCCGCCGCCGCAAGCGTGGCGCGCATTCCCTCGGATAAGGCCGCCGGGGCCTCGGGTGCGAACTCACGCACCAAGTTCATCGATGCCTCGATGCGCGTCTTCTCGGCGATTAGCTCATCATTACCGCTCAGCTCGACTTCGAAAGAGGCGCGTTCGTCGCCCTCAAGCTCGCCAAACAGGTACGCGCACAGGCGTTTGTGTTGTTCGTTCGTGATGTTGTCGTTCTTCATTTTCGTGGTCCCGTTTAGATGCTTTGGAAGAGTGCTTGGATTCCCGTGCTGGCGCTTCCGCCAGCACGGCGCATGCCGAGCAAGGGCTCTAGGTCCTCGCTCAAAGCGCGCAGGCCGGTCGAAATCAACCAGCCCACAGTCCCGGCTTTTTTGCCGGTCATCTCCGCGATTTCACGATAGCTGCGATCCGCTAACAAACGCAAAAACAGCACCTCCCGTTGGTCCTCGGGTAGGCGCTGCAAGCTGCGCTCGACGGCTGAGCGGGTGTCCGCTGCGTCGATAGTGTTTTGACCGCCGGGGGTTGCCTCGACAGATGCCACCTCTTTCTCTCGGCGATTCCGCCGTGTCTCACTGCGCAAAACGTCCATGCAAGCGTTCCTCGTGACTCGGTGAAGCCAGGCGGAGAGAATCGCAAACGACGCTTCGGAATCTTGTCCGTTAGGTAGCGCCGGCGGCTTCTGCATTAGCTTCAGGAAGACCTCTTGGACCGTATCCTCGACTTCGGCGCGGCCGCCAAGCAAGAAAGCCGCTAGTTTCAGGCAAGATGCCTGGTGCCTATCGACGAGCTGCCCGAAGGCGGCGACGTCGCCGGCCGCAAAGGCCGCGAGGAGTTGTTGGTCGTTGGTCTCTTCCATGTTTATGCTCGGTCCAGCCTAAGAACGGCGCGGCGGACAGAGTCCTTGGGACTATGGCCATCCTGCCTTCTAAGTTCTTTCCTAGCAAGTACTTGCACGTACCATGAATAACAACCCTGCCCTTGGAGTGGACCCCAACGCCGCCGCAGATCCGGACGGGGGCATCTTCGGATTGCCTCACACTGCCCAAAAAGCCGAACTGCACGTGGTTCCCGTGCCCTTCGATGCGACATGCAGCTACCGCAGGGGGGCGTCACGCGGGCCCGCGGCGATCTTAGCTGCCAGCTACCAGGTCGAGATGTTTGACCCCGTGGCCGGCGAGCCGTGGAAGCGCGGCATCTTCATGCACGAAGCCGATCCACGCTTTGAAGATTGGAATGCCAAGGCTGGCGCGCTCGCGAAAGGTGTGATCGAGGTCGCCGGGCGCACCGACGGCGACCCGGGTTTGCAGCGAGATCTTGCACGCGCGAACGAGATTTGCCGCGAGGTCGACGGGCTCGTCGAAGAGCTCGTCGGTGCCCGCCTAGACGAGGGTAGGCGCGTGCTGACGATCGGTGGCGACCACGCAACGGCATTCGGCGCGATTTGCGCGACGGCGAAGCGCCACCCGGGGATGGGCCTCTTGCACATCGACGCGCACGCGGATCTGCGCGATGCGTACGAGGGCTTTGAGCGCTCGCACGCGTCCGTGATTCGGAATGTAATCGACCCGGAGACTGGGGTTGGGTTGCTGCGGGGTGGCGAGGCTGACTCCAACCAGGCCCCGTGCGCGCTTGGCGCACTTGTCCAAGTTGGTCTTCGCGATCTGTGCCCGGCCGAGATGGAGCGCATCGCAAGCGAGGACAGGCTGCGCGCGGTGTTCGATCACGAGTGGGCTGGGATTCGAGCGCGTGGCGGCGACCTAGATGAGCGCATTCGGGCCGCGATCGATGGCCTTCCTAACGAAGTTTACCTGACGCTCGACATCGACGGACTCGAGCCGGGCCTGTGCCCGCGAACTGGGACACCGGTTCCAGGTGGGCTGTCGTGGCACGAGGCGTGGATGTGGATCAGCGCGATCCCAAACTCTGGCCGGAAGCTGGTGGGTGCAGATCTCGTTGAAGTGTCGCCGGGGAGCATGGAAGGCGGTCGCGACACTTGGGATGCCATGGTCGGGGCTCGGCTCGCCTGGCGGATACTTGGGGCTTTGGCCTAAGTTGCAAGGCGATGCAAGGAACGCGGCTTCAACTTACATGTACAGCCAGACCGAATATCCAATATAGACGCCTAGCAACAAGACTCCCTTCGCGCGGCCAAACCGCTTGCCGCCCAGGACGGGCAGCGCGACGATGAATAAGCTGAACGCCAGTGCCAGCGGAAAATCCGATGCCAGTGCTCCAGCGAAGGCCCTGTCGAGTTCAGCGGCGGCATGAACCGCTCCCTCCTTGCCACTCGCTAGCTCTCGCGCCGAGTCCAGCGGGTGCACAATCGCGGTGATGCCCATCACCGCGAGCACGTTAAAGACGTTGCTGCCAACGACGTTGCCCAGGCCGATGTCCTTTTCACCCTTAAGGGCTCCGGCCAGTCCAGCCGCTAGCTCCGGCAGGCTCGTCCCCAGTGCTACGATCGTCAGCCCGACAATGCGCTCGTCAACGCCCAATCGAAAGGCGCCACCCTTGGCACCCTCGACAACGGCCCACGCGCCGAACGCGATCGCCATCATGCCGACCACGGTCTCGACCATCGGGTGCTTGTACCAATGAGGAGCGCGCTCGCCCATGTGCTCTAGGCCCTCGGCCAGATTGGCCTCGGCACCATCCGCGCCTTTCTTGCGCTGCTGCTGAGCCTGGAAAAACACGTCTGCGGTATGCGCCGCGAACACTCCTAACAGGAGGATGCCCTCGACGCGGTCCAACGCGCCATCAAGACAAAAGCCCCAAAGTAACGCCAAGGAGCCCAGCATCCAGAACGACTCGCGGCCACCGAGGCGCCCTTCGAGCACGGACGGCAGTACTAGCGCGCACGAACCCAACACCAAGCCGATGTTCGCGATGTTACTGCCTAGGACATTACCCAGGCTGATCGCCGCATTCCCCTGTACCGCGGCCATGGTCGACACCACGACCTCGGGCAGGGACGTACCCCACGCCACCACTGTTAGACCGACGACCAGTGAGCTGACGCCTAGCCTTTTCGCAAGAACGGTCGAGCCCCCTACAAGCCAACCCGCGCCCTTGCCCAAGAAGGCAAAGCCGATCACCAAGTAAACCAAGATCAGGATCCATGACATGGCGGGATCGTACGCGCTTTGGGACGGGTAGAGGCACTCGAAAGCGTCAATACGGCTGACAACGGTGCCACACACTCCTGATCCGCCAGGCGCCGCGTCCGTAGCGCACACGGCTGAGCGAGTTCCGCGCCTAAGAGGCCTGCGCGCCCGCCGCATTCCAGTGCAAGTCGTACGTGCCCAAGACAGATACACCCCTGGCTAGACAAGAAGTGCACGGTACCGTATGTCTGCCGTATGCCTGCGCGAGTAGAATCTGCTCCATGAATGAAATCGGACCGCGCACCGAGCATCCCCTGATTGGGATCAACGGCTTCTACACCCATACGGACGGAGTGCCGCGGGTCGAGGTTCGGCTCGCCTATGCCGACGCCATCCAGCGGGCCCATGGCGTGCCCGTTGTGATTCCGCCGATTGGGGCCGAGCGTGAGATGCGGCGCTTCCTAGGAAGTCTCGATGGGCTCGTGCTTTCCGGTGGCGATGATTTCGACACCGCTCGGCTTGGCTTGGGCGAGACTCACCCCGACGCTCTTGTCACGCCCTCCTCTAAGCAAGACTTCGATATGCGGCTGGCCGAGCTTGCGATTGAAGAGGGTATTCCCGTCCTTGGTATCTGCTATGGAATGCAGGCGCTTGCGCTCTGCTCGCCCCGGAAGACGCCGAAGGGGCCCCAGGTCGCCATGGAGGGTGCCTCCCTGCTGCAACACCTACCCGAAGACCGCCCGGGCTGCCAAGAGCACGGCGGCCGGCGGCTACACCCTGTCCGAATTGCGCCTGGCTCGAAACTGAGCCGACTGGTCGGGGTAGAGACACTGAACGTGGTCTCCAGCCACCACCAAGCCGTTGGCGTGCCGGGTCCCCTTTGGGACGTGGTTGGCCGGGATGACGAGGACCTAATCGAAGCCATCGAGTTGCGATCCGACCTCCTCCACCCCTTCTGCATCGGCGTCCAGTGGCACCCCGAAGCGAGTCCCGAAGGTACCCCCCACGACAAGCTCTTCCACGGCCTTATTGGCGCCGCGGGTATGCTGGCTTCACGCCGCGAATTTCCAACTCCAACACGATGAACAATACTCCTCCACGAATGTTCGGCGATGCACCGCCGCCTGCGAACGAGAACCAAAAACTGATCTTCATGTCAGCCATGGCGCTGCTTCTTATCGGGGCGCTCGTGACCATGAAATCGGGCGCGGGCGACACCGAGGAGAAGCTCGCTTCGGACGCAGGGCAACAGGAGCCCGCGAAGGACATTTCGATCCCCGCATTGGACATAAACATCTTGAACGCGCTGGTCTCCGACAGGACCGAAGAGAGCCGCGTGATCCAAGAGGAGGAGGGGCGCGAGTTCCTGCTGAACTACACCGCTAAACTCGCCGACGCACACTACCGCGCGCTCAACGCGACCGTCCTCACGGCGGACACAAATAGCCAGGTGCTTGCAGACCCCAACGCGTGGCGCGGCAGGGCTTTGCGCATGCGTGGCTACATCCAAGAGCTACGCGAGAAGGCGCGTCCGAATGGCGGCAAATACTTCACTGGAACGATGACTCTGGACGATGGAAGTTCGGGTCATTTTGTTGTGACTCGACTTGACAATAAGGACATGCGAGAAGGGAGCTCTGTTCGCATCGATGGCATCGTCATGAAGGTATTTCGCGGAGAAATCGGTGACGGCTGGATCGAAGCGCCCTTGGTGGTTGGCCGCCTAGCTGCGCGCTCGTTTCCCGCGCTCTACACAGAAGAAAATGGCGAGTTCACAGAGACCGAGTTGGCTCACATCGTCAACGACGACATGCTCAATGGTATCGGGAGTTTGCCCTTTGAAGAGAAGTGGAAGCTGCTTGGCCGCGCTGCTTACTCTGCAGACAAGGTCAACTGGTCCGAGACGGAGATTCTGGACCGCGAGCTGCTTGCAAAGCTCCTAGAGAACGGCGACAGCTACCGCGGCGTTCCCCTGCGCCTGCCCCTTGACGGGGTTGCGGTACTCAACACATCGACCGACCGAGTGGGCGAGAATCCTGCCCGTATTGATCGCGTGACTGACGGCTGGATCGCGGAGACATCGTGGCTCTCCACTGTACCCGCGGTGCATTTCCTCGGTCCATTTGACATTGACTATCCCGTCAACGATCACACGGTCGCTGTGGGGAAAGGATTCTTCTTCAAGAACCTAGCCTACGAATCCACCGATGCCGGCCTGCGACGCGCGCCCGTATTTGTCCTTACGAATTTGGATGAACTCCGAAGGGGCGAGGAGAACATGGTGACCTACCTCACATACCTCGTCTTTGGGGTTTGCGTCTCTATCGGAGCGCTCATATTCTTCTTGCTCAAGCGCGACGCCAACTCGTCGGCAGAATTCCAAAAAAGGCTCGCCGCGCGCAAGCGCAAGCGGCCCTCGATCAACGCTGCCAACTAAGGATTCAATCTCCATGAGCGTGTCCCCTGTCACGATCGATCTGAGCACGGCAAGCGTTTCGAGAACTTGCCGTGTTGTCGTTGGAGTCGGCCATCTCGAATCGGAGAGCTCCCGCGCAGACGCCTCATTCCTGATTGCCGACGACTACGTTCTTGGGCTGCACTTCGAAGCGCTAGGGGCGGCAGCTGAGCTACCCGGAGCGCGACTCCCCCGCGGTGAGGAAGCGAAGACGTTTTCGAGATTAGGGGACGTTCTCGACACTTTATCTGAAAGTGGGGCGGATCGATCTTCGACGCTTTTAGCTTTTGGAGGAGGCGCGACCTGCGATATTTCGGGTCTCGCGGCCGCTCTATTCATGCGCGGAATCTCCTGGGTTGCCGCGCCAACTACACTGCTCGCGCAAGTTGACGCAGCCGTCGGCGGCAAGACTGCGATCAACACAAACGCGGGTAAGAACCTCGTCGGCGCATTCCATCAACCGGAGCTAGTCATCGCCGACACATCACTGCTCGAAACACTCGATGACGCCGAGCTGCGGTCGGGGCTAGGCGAAGTGATCAAGACAGCTCTGCTCGGTGCTCAAGTTGGTGAGAGCGAGAGCCTTTTCGAGTGGCTTGAGCAGGTCCAGACAAGCGCCATCGCCGCCCGCGACCCGCAGCTGCTTGCAACGATCGTCGAGAGTTGCGTGCGCTTTAAGGCCGACGTTGTCGCACAAGACGAGCGCGAGTCCGGATTGCGAAAGCAGCTCAACTTGGGGCACACCTTTGCCCACGCGATCGAACGCGTTGCAGGCTATGGGACGATTCCCCATGGAGTCGCCGTCGCGGCGGGGATCGGTGACGCAATCGAGGTTGCGCGACGCGAAGGAGTCCTTACCGAGAGCGACCTTCCTAATCGTTACGGAGAGCTCGCGAGGCGCTTTGGCCTGCCTGCCGACACCGAGGCCCTCCGCAAGTCGAGCGGCCTAGCACTTGCCGAAGACGAGCTCGCGGAAGCGATGCTGGGCGACAAGAAAAACGAGAGCGGCGAGCGGCGCTTGGTCTTACCTAAAGCGCTAGGCGAGGTGACGCTTGACGTGAACGTCTCGCCTTTTGGCAGCGCGAGTTAGTTTCGCAAGGCCGCGAGGATTTTGCGCCACTCCTCCAGAGCCGGCTTGCCGCGCGCTGTGTACGTCTTGTCCTGAGCACCGCCGGGTCCCCAAAAGTCGTACAGGAATGCCCCGCTAAACCCCTCGGCCGGTTCGCCGCCCGGTAGCAACACTTCGCGGAATGCTTCGAACGCAAGGCGCTGCGCTTCCACATCGACAGCCGTATCCAACGTGTAGTCCCATGGCCCCGCTAATGCGCCGGTCACACTAGGCACGCCAATCTCGCTAAACACCGTGGGCAATCCGCTGATACGCGCCAAACGCCAGGCGTGGAACAGGCCCTCCTTCCAACCCTCGACGACGCACGCGTAGTCCTCTTCCGAAGCGCTCTTTTGGGCCTCTTCGCACAACGTAAAGTACCCGGTCATTGACGCAAAATCGAGCTGGCTCCAGAACGGAATTTCCGCGTAGTGATCCCAGTTCGCGGAGTACGTCAGCTGCCCCCGATAGCGCATACGAACGTTTGCGATGACCCTCGTCCACTCCGCTTGGTAGCCCTCCAAGCTGGCAAACTCTGAGCCGACGCAAAAGACCTCTGCCGATGCCTTCGAAGCCAGATCTGCCATGTGGCAAATGAAGCGATCGTACGAGCGCCAATACTGCCCAGGGTCCGTCGGCGCCAACCTCCCTCGCCAGTCCTTCGGGCCTGGATTCTCGATCAGAACAATTGGCATCAGCTGCACGCGTAGACCAAGTGAGTGTGCCAGCTCGATTGTCGCCCGAATCCGCCCATCGCTGGGTGTCCGGGCCGATGTTAGCGGAACTCGTATGGAGTCCACCTTGTCGACGCGAGTGGCCACGATCAAGTTGACCCACTCCGCTCCGAGCTCAACGATCTCCGTCAGCTCCCAGGCGTAGGTCTGATGCTCCTCCTTGTGGTGCATCGGCAGCGCCACCCCGGCGATTGTATCGGTGGCCCCCCCCGCGTCCTCCGGTGTGCCAAATGGCACGGCGCGCCTGCCATTAAAGCCCAAGTCGCGCTTCGCCCACATGCCCTGCTTGTTGTGCTGAGCCTCTTCCGCGGCCTTCGCAAATGCCTCGGCCCTCCCATCCCCCGCATCCTCACCCGGCGCTAGGTGCCCGAGCGCTAGGCCGCGCCGCACAAGCTCTAGGTTTAGGCTTGCTGGATAATCGCTCTCCTCGCTCCCCATGGGCCGCACCCAGAGCTTCCTAGCGGGCCTATAGGGCCGCGCGCCCCGCAAATCGGACTCCCACGCCACCAGCCGAGAAGTCTGCGCGCCCTCCAAGCTCAAGAGACCCTGGGCATTCGCCGCATCCCTATCGAGGCCCTCGATCCCAAACATGTCGAACGCGCTTTCAGGGCGAACAATCGGAACCTGCAGATCCCATCCACCCGCGAGCTGAATAACACCGGCGACAACAAAGGAGGAGGCGAGAAAGAGGCGAGTCATAGGCCAAGATTTGAAGAATAAGGGGATGGATCGAGCCTAAGTCCCGAATCCTGAGCAGATGCTAAAGGATGAAGGCACCTTGCCATCGACGTAGGCGTTCAGTTGTGGTTAAATCCTCCAGCTTCAGGGACTGTCTCATCGATTGGCCTCTGGAGCGACGCTTTCCTCCCCCCCATAGCCGATTCTCCAGACGAGTAATCATGCCGCGTCGCGACGACATCAAGTCGATCCTCATCATTGGAAGTGGCCCGATCGTAATCGGGCAAGCCTGTGAATTCGACTATTCGGGAACGCAAGCGTGCAAAGCGCTTCGCGAAGAGGGTTACCGCATTGTGCTGGTCAACTCGAACCCAGCTACGATCATGACGGATCCGGACACCGCCGACGCGACATACGTCGAGCCGGTGACTGCCGCGGCCGTAGCCAAGATCATCGAGAAAGAGCGCCCCTGCGCGCTACTCCCCACACTTGGTGGGCAGACCGCCTTGAACGTCGCGCTCGAACTGTACGACACCGGAGTTCTAGAGAAGTTTGACGTCGAGGTCATCGGCGCGCAGCCGCACGTCATTCGCAAAGCCGAGGACCGCGATCAGTTCCGCGCCGCGATGGCTTCGTGCAACTTAGACGTCGCCCGCTCGCGCGTCGCTCACACCATCGAGGACGCGCGCCGCGGCCTGGCCGAAATCGGATTCCCGTGTGTCATCCGCCCCGGATTCACCATGGGCGGCTCGGGTGGCGGCATCGCGTTCAACGTAGATGAGTTCGAGGACATCGTCGCGCGCGGGCTCGATCTTTCCATGAACACCGAAGTCTTGGTCGAAGAGTACCTTGAGGGATGGAAAGAGTTCGAAATGGAGGTTATGCGTGACTCGGCGGACAACGTCGTCATCGTGTGCTCGATTGAGAACCTGGACCCAATGGGCGTGCACACCGGAGACTCGATAACGGTCGCGCCCTCGCAGACACTTACTGACCGCGAATACCAAGCGCTCCGCAACGCATCGATTTCGATCATGCGTGAAATCGGCGTCGAGTGCGGTGGCTCAAACTGCCAGTTCGCGATCCATCCGACGAACGGGCGCATCATCGTCATCGAGATGAATCCTCGTGTTTCACGCTCATCCGCGCTGGCCTCGAAAGCCACTGGCTTCCCAATCGCCAAGTTCGCAGCCAAGCTCGCAGTCGGGTACACGCTGGACGAAATCCAGAACGACATCACCCAGGTAACGCCCGCCTGCTTCGAGCCGACCATCGACTACACCGTCGTCAAAATTCCGCGCTTCGCCTTCGAAAAATTCGCCGGCGCCGACACGACACTCACGACGCAAATGAAAAGTGTCGGCGAGGTCATGAGCATCGGCCGTACTTTCAAAGAGGCGCTACAGAAAGCACTGCGCGGCCTCGAGACAGGGCTGCGCGGCTTTGGACTGCGCGCCGCCGATTCTGTCAGCGGCGTCGATGTCGATCACGGCGAGATCAGCCGCCTGCTGCGCGTGCCTAACTGCGATCGCCTGCTTGCAGTTCACGAGGCCTACCGCTCTGGTTGGAGCACCGAGGAGATCTTCGAAGCCACTAAGATCGACCCCTGGTTCCTAAACCCGATGCGCGAGCTCGTCGAGTTCGAACAAGAGCTCGCCGGCGCGCTGCTCGACAAGGAGCTGCTGCACAAAGCAAAGAGTCTGGGCTACTCGGATGCACAGATCGCCATCGCTTCGAGCACAACGCCAGAGAGCGTTCGCGCGCTGCGGACAGAGTTCGGCCTAGAGCCAGTCTTCAAAGCCGTTGACACATGCGGCGGGGAGTTCGAAGCCATCACGCCGTACTTCTACTCCGCGTGGGACAACGAGACCGAAGTCGCGCCGGACGGTAAGGACAAGATCATGATCCTAGGTGGCGGCCCGAACCGCATCGGTCAAGGCATCGAGTTCGACTACTGCTGCTGCCACGCTTCGTACGCGGTGCGCGAGATGGGCATGCAGTCCATCATGGTGAACTCAAACCCCGAGACGGTGTCCACGGACTTCGACACGTCCGATCAGCTGTTCTTCGAGCCGCTCACGCACGAAGATGCCATGCACATCGTCGACGCGATCAAACCGAAGGGAATCATCGTGCAGTTCGGTGGGCAGACGCCTTTGAACTTGGCCGAGGGCCTGCAGCGCGCCGGTGCGCCTTTGATAGGAACGTCCGTCGAGTCTATCGACCGCGCCGAAGACCGCGAGCAGTTCAGCGCCATGCTCGACAAGCTCGAGCTGCGCCAACCCACGAACGGAATGGCCGCAAACGCCGGCGAGGCATTCGAGATCGCGCGCCGCATCGGATACCCGGTACTCGTCCGCCCCTCGTACGTACTCGGCGGCCGCGCGATGGAGATCGTCTACGACGATGCCTCGCTCGATCGCTACATGGCCACTGCGGTCCAGGCCTCCCCCGATCGACCGATTCTTGTTGACCGCTTTCTTGAGGACGCGATCGAAGTTGACGTCGATGCGATCTGCGACGGCACCGACGTTGTGGTCGCGGGCATCATGGAGCATATCGAAGAGGCCGGCGTTCACTCGGGCGACTCGACCTGCGTTCTTCCTCCGCACACCTTGAGCTTGGGTATCCAGGCGGCGATCTGCGAGGCCACCGAAAAAATGGCGCTTGAGCTTGGTGTCATCGGCTTGATGAACGTTCAGTACGCGGTGAAGGGCGACACGCTCTACATCATCGAGGTCAACCCGCGCGCCTCGCGCACCGTGCCATTTGTCGCCAAAGCGATCGGTGTTCCGGTCGCGAAAATCGCGGCCAAGGTCATGTGTGGCGCAACCCTCAAAGAGCTAGGCTTCACAGAACGCCCGATCCCCGACTACTTCGCGGTCAAAGCTCCAGTCTTCCCATACAGCAAGTTCCCAGGCACCGAGGTCATGCTCGGCCCCGAGATGCGTTCGACGGGCGAGGTCATGGGAATGGACAAAGACCTTGGCATCGCCTTCCTCAAAGCATTCGAGGGCGCAGGCATGAAACTGCCGAAGCAGGGTCGCATCTTGATTACGGTGAAGAGCGAGCACAAGCGCTCGATTGTTCCCGAGGCGCAGCTGCTCATTCATATGGGCTACCAGCTGGTTGCCACAGAGGGAACCTACCGCGCCTTGCGCGCGAACGGCATCCCCTGTAACCGCGTCAATAAGGTGCAGGAAGGTCGTCCCCACATCGTCGACTTGATCAAGAACCACGAGATCGACCTGGTGCTGAACACTCCCTATGGAATGCAGCAGCGTCGCGACGACGGCAAGATTCGCGCCGCCGCTATCCACGCCAACATTCCGAGCGCGACAACGCGCGCCGGAATCAGCGCTGTGATCAGCGCGCTGTCCGCACTACACCGCGGTGATTACGAAGTGCACTGCCTGCAGACGTTTGCCGGCTTGGGTAAGCCCAAGAGCGACGCCGACGCCGCAAGCTAGTTCCCGTTCTGTCCGAGCGTCGCAGCCATTGCCGCCAGGCTCAGCTTCCGCTGACTCCGCATCTCTTTGATCTCGCTCTTCAGGTCCGCCACATACGGGTAGCGGTCCTTCGTGATAGAGACGTATGACTTCCAGCCGCCAGCGCTCGCGCTCTTGCGATAGATCTCACCAACCGCTTCGCCAGAGGCGGGTCGCTCAAGGGGCGCCCTGGAAAGGCCTCCCGACTCGAACTCTAAGACGAGTGCTTCGTCGAGCGCGTCCATGTACCTGTGGATAACGCGGTCGAGATCATCGTTCACCGCACGAAGATCCATGTCGATACGCTCAAGGTCCGCTTGGGATACATTCGTAAGTTCGTGCACGCCCGTCGAGCGCGCAAGGCTCTCTGGCGTAAGCACGGCATTGCTCGCGTTAGGAACAAAGACCTCGTCGGCGTACTCGCGCCCAGGCCAGGTCATAAGCTCCCGGTACATCACATCGCGGCTAAACTCGCTCGATGCTCGCATACCGACACGGTGAATCGGTGCGGCCTCCTCCCACGGAAGTAAGACCGGCAAGCTCTTCTCGTCAAGCCCACCCGCAAAGAGCTCGTCACGTGCCGCTGGCCAATCGTCCCCAAAGTGATCTTTCAAAATGGCGAGCGTGTCGGACCGCTTGGGCACCTGCACTTCGCTAAGCTCGCGGGCTCGACTCATTTCTGGCCCGCTGCCGAGCTCTAGCTCAACAGCCGTTTCTGGCGCGCGAGCAGGCCCAAGGGCGCCAGTGGCTTGGGACGACCCAGCACCGCCCGTCGCTCCCACCGCCACAACTCCAACGGAGAGCAGCGCGGCTAGGATTGCTATCCCGGGCAGGTGAGTCCCACCCAGGCGCTCTGTCATGCGGGCCATAATCCGTTTCCTCGTCTGTTTTGTACCCATTACTTAAGTAGGGAGATGGATGTAGAGAGATCGGAATCACGCGTTTTGATCGCAGATTGAATAGCCTCGCGTGCCAAAAGTGCTTCTGGATGCTCTCCAGTGAACAAAGACACCTGCGCTACCCAGCCTTGGCCTGCGCGCACGATGCTGAAAAATGGAGAGCCCAAGAGCCCCTCTTCAACACTGGAGTCCCCACGCGGCCACGACAAGAATGGCGAGGTGCGCACACGGCCATAGTCGAGTTCGGTCGCCATCGCGACCTCGAGATGATCGAGGTACTGATCCACGGCAATCTCGATATCGGGCGCGTACATGGTCGCTAACTGGTCCAGTCCAGCCAGGTCATCAGGGCTTAGATCCACAGCTATGCCGAATTTGGCCCGCAAATAGCTATTCGTTAGCTTCTCCGGCCATGCGCCTAGCTTTCGGTGCTTCTCCGCACGCTCCTCGGCGGAGAATGCAAGCCAGTTGGGCAAGAAGGACTCAAACTCCGCCTGAGGGACCGGCGCAGGTAGGGTGTTGATGTCGATGCCCTTTCCCGCGAGCAGGGCGAGCACCTCATGCGAGTCGCTGCCAAAGTAGGATTCGAGCATGATCTGCGAATCGCTTTTATCGATCGATGGGACGATGTCGACGCCCTGATCGGCAACAACTTTGCGCGTAGACTTATCCTGCAAGTCCTGGCTTTCGTGCGAGTTCAGCGGCGCAGCCTCCACTTTGATTTTGTCGTGCGCCTCGATGGTTCCGCCATCCTTGGGGCGCAAGATCCAAAATGCGGCGAACGCCACCAGCACGGCCAATGAAAGAGTCACACCGGCTCGCCGATCCGAGCGGACCTTGTCTCCTAAGTTGCTACTCATGGCACTACATCTCCGGCGACATGCACGGAGTACAGCGCCCGAAACAGGAAGCCTCGAAGCTGCCGCCACAAGCCTCGCCACGGATGAAGAAATTCATCTCGGTCTCGCACGACAACTTGGGATTACTCTCCGGGCCCAAGGTCACGGAGCCGGTCTCCCCCTTCACCCAGGGTGGCTTGCCGCCCCACCCCCAAACGCTCTCCGGCGCAGGTAGAGGAAGGACCTGCTCATAACCCACCTCTAAGTTGGCATCCGCAACCTCGCTCCCCCACGAGTACGTCACGCTACTCTCACAGGGCGAGCCCAAGCAGCCCCTCTTTCCCTTGCGGGTCACACCCTCGCACTCTCCGTCAAAGATGTCGACCGTGACGCCAATCATCCAAGCCCCGTAAGGAGTTTGGGAACATGGCGGAGGAGCAAAAGCGGAGTCCGCATAGCCAGTCAAACCGTGACAGCCGGTGCACGCTCCTAGGGCCTCTTCTGCGTGGTCCGCGTCGCCTGCTGGAGAGGCCAATAGGGCCTGCCCGCTTGCCAGCCAAACGAAAGCAAAGGCGGCCGCTGTAAAACGCCGACCCCATCCTGTTCTAATTCCCTTCATAACTCCTCCTCAAGAGTCTCGCTAGCAAACTGATTCTGCTGCCCACTTCCCGCGCGTTTGCGGATACCCGGCAGGGCGAAACCCTACGGGCTCGGCAGAGTCCATCATTGGATGGCGCGAGATCCTTCGCTAGAACGTCCCATTTAAAAGCGAACCGCCCGCCTCTGAAGCCAGAGGCGGGCGGTTTTAGGGCGACTGCGCGGTAACGCTACTCGGCTGGAAGTCGCGAAGTGATCTTCGCCTTCCACGTCCAGCGATCCGATGCGTACTCATGGTCTTTGGACTTGTCGACCGGTGAAAACGATGCCTCGGTGACCACCACGAACGGGTTCTCGACTTCCAAGATGTAGAAGTAGTTCGAGATGTTGCCGCGCTGTCGGCCGTACTTGGGGTCCTTGGGGGTCAGCGCCCAAGTCTTGTCAGTCGAGCCTGGCACATTGCTTTTCTCAGAGGGCTTCGCGACGTTCAGAAGTCCGAGCGAAACATCCGAGCGGCCAGCCATCGTCCGGGCGTAGTCGCCGGCGTTTTGCAGCTCTTCATAAGAGAAGCCCGCGCTGATTTTCTGCAGTTGGTCAAACTCAACGGCAAGCTGTTGGATGCGGTTCGCGACCCGACCCGCAAGGGCGCCCTCACCGACGACTTGATCGCGAAGCGTGTCCTTATAGGTACGCGCTTCGTTTGACAAGTAGCCCAAGGCGATTGCGCCAACGAAGCAAACGATCATGACCGCACGCACAAAATTCATCGTTGCAAAGAAGTTTTTCACGCTTCGCCTCCGCTGCTATCAAGCACAGCCATATCAACTTTGATCTGAATCCCCCTGACCGAGATCCCCACGTCGCCATCCATGACGTCCGTGCCGACCTCTTTGAACTCGATACACCACGGCATCTCCGCTACTGCTAAGCGGAAGTTGTCCCAGTACCTAGTCGCTATGATGCCATCCGCTGCGAAGAAAGCCATGTCCATCGTGACCAAGACCATGTCCGGCGTCGTCGAGCGGCCAGGTTGAAACGACCCCTTCACTTTCTTGACTGCAAAACGCGTGCTCTCGTCCTCTACCTGGCTCTCAAGGACATTGAGCACCCGCGTAATCGCGCCAAACGCAGACTGAGGCTGGCGGATCTCCGAGTTCTGCCCGAGCTTCTTCTTGAGATCTTTGATCTCTTTGTCGAGCGTCCGCTCGATGGTCAGCAGCGCATTGAAGTCGTTTGCATCGGGGCTATCGTCTTTCAGCAGTCGATCCGCTTGAGCGACAAGCGCATCGCTAGGAGTGCGGATGTAACCGGCCGTCCCCTCTTTGGGCACGCCAAGCATGAAGCGGTTCGACGAGTCGAGCCACTTGTGCAGGTCTGCTTCGAGAGGAGCGATCTCCTTCTGAAGGATCACGAACTGGATCCCCATCACGGCAGCGACCAAAAGCGCTAGGACCGCCAAAGGCAGCTCTAATCGCTCGAGCTTGCCCGTAAACGCCAGCTCCTCACGTCGCAGGTGCGGCTTGATCACGCCGCCGCCCATTCGCCCGAGTGCAGCGCCGAAGACAACCGCAAAAGTAGATGCACTAGTACCGGTGGGAACGCCGCCACCCTCGAAAGGGCTGAGCGCGCTTATCGCAACGCCATCGATGAGTTCGTCCTCGATACCACTAACCGTTTGGCCAGCGACAAACACTCCGTCAAGCGGGTTCGAGGCCTGCATGCCAGTTACTGTCCGGGTGATCTCCCGAAGGAGCTTTGTGCGTGCACCTTCGTCACTTCCGTGGAGGCGCGCGGCGCGCAACATGCGAACCGTACCGCCATCAACGACGGCGATAGCTGCCGTATCGTGACCAACGTTCACCAAAATCTGCGCGCCGTCCACGGTCAGGACGCCCGCGGACCAAGCTGCGTTCACCAAGGCCGACGTCTCCACCTCGGCTTCGAATGGCTCGAAGCCCGCTTTGGTCACGGCCTCGATCACGTCGGCAAGGGGCTCCTTTGGAACGGCCGTCACCAAGAGGTGCGCCTCAACTCCCGTCGAGTTCACCGTATGGAAATCAACGATCACATCATCGATATTCCACTGGGGCAGCTGACTCTCGATCTCGAACTTGATGACCTGCTCGATCTTCGCGGGATCGTCGAACGGCAAAGTCAAGCTGCGGAAAGCAGCCGACCCCGCGTCCACGACGAGCCCGATCTCATCGAGAGGCACCTTCGCTTCCTTTGCAGCGCTTTTTAACGCAGTCATCAGGTCGCCAAGGGGGTCCTCAGAGTCCTCAGAGATCTCCCCGCGCGCGCAATAGCTCACACTGGGCTTCTTCACACTGCCGTCTAAGACGAGCAGTTCAAAATCGGTCCGGCCGATGCGGATTCCGCAGGTTCGTGCCATGGTCGGTCAGTTTCCTTTTATTGGGAGTGCGCCAGCGGCGAGCTCGTCAAATGCGCGCCGCTTGCCCTCGGGTAGAACCCTATCGCGAATGAGGTCGCGATACTTGCTCCCTATTGCAACGAGTTCAGGTTCGAGGGTCGATAGGTGTCTGGACTTTAAGTCATCGAGCTCGCGCTCGTAGCGATCTAATAGGTAGAGAAGGTTCCGCTCGTGATCGGACGATAGGCCGAATTCGGTGACCATCCGATCGCAGTATGGGCCGAATCGGCCCCTCGAAACCTCTACAGGTGCGGAATGGAGTAGCTCGCCCGCCGCAAAGCCCGCAAGTCCGGAGACCAGAGTGAGCAGTATGATCCAAAAGTGAAGAGGCTTCATTTGGATCAGTCTAGCGCTTGTACGTGCCGCGCTCTTTCTCGATTTCCAAAGAGCCCCGGTCCTTGTCCCTCTTTGCATTCATCTCGTCGAGTTCGCGCAGGACCTCGGGAAGCAAGTCGGGCAGCTGCTCGGCGGCTAGATCGGAGCCGGACGGCTGGCCTTGGAGCCCAAGAAGGAACGACAATGACAGAAGCAGTAGGGCGGCGACAGATGTCAGCCCTAGAACGAAGGGCTGAATCGAGCCGTCGCGCTCCCCCCCAGGAGCGGCCTTTTTAGTCGTTACCGCTGCGTGAACGGTGGGCAGGAGCTTGGCTTGGGCTGGCAAGGCCGAGACGCCCCCGGCATCGGCGAAGGCCGCTTGGGCCACCCTTGCAGCGAAGCCCCTTGGAACTACTATTTCGCCTGTTGGCACGGCGGCGTGTACCCAGCGTTTGATGTTGGTGAGGTCGGCCGCCTTAGCGCGGCAGCTCGGACACGACAACAGGTGCTTTCGGAGCGGGCCGGCTTGCGACTCGCCTAGCTCGCCGTCCAAGTACCCGGGAATCAGAGTCCCCGCACTTTCGCAAGCGGCCGGATTGTGTTCGTGAGCGCTCATAGACTCTCTCCAAACTCGGGGTAAAGCCTTAGCAAGGCATCTTTGAAGCGAGCGCGCGCGCGGTAGAGGCGCGACTCGACTGTTCCAATCGAGATCTCCAACAGATCCGCGATCTCTTGATAGGTGCACTCCTCGAACTCGCGCATCACGATTACGCTTCGGAAGATCTCGGGCAGCTCCTCGAGCGCCTCGTGCGTGATCTTTGAGATCTCTTCCCGCTCTAGGCGAGCGCTGGGCGCCAGCACTTGAGGAACCCGCTCGGCGAGGATCTCGGGATCCTCGACGGAGCGGATCGGACTGCGGCTCAGGCGCTTGATAAAGTCCAGCGCCGTGTTGATCGCGATGCGCTGCAACCAAGTTGAAAACGAAGCCTGGTGCTGGAAGGAGTCAAGGCGCTTGAAGGCCTTGAGGAATGCATCCTGAACGATGTCCTCGACTTCAGCAGTATTGCGAGTGTAGTTGCGAACCACCGCGAACAGTCGGTCCTGGTGGCGCTCGACGAGCAGCTGAAAAGACAGCTGCTGACCTTCGAGCGTCTCCCGAACTAGGTCGGCGTCTTTAGATGCGGCGGGTTGCATAAGTGATAGGGCCATTGCGTGGGGTCTGACGCCCTCTGGGCCATGGTATTCCCGGCGTCGGCGAAAAGGACCAGCAAAGCTTGGGCACTTTTGGACTGCTTGTTCCTTTTACGAGCCTTCGCCGGCCGCCTCTGGAATTCCCTTTATCATGTGCCCCATTTTCTCGACCTTCGTCCGTAAGTACTTTTCGTTACTACTGTTATGTTCGACCTCAAGGGGCTCTTGAGCAACGAGATCAAGTCCGTAACCAGCCAGCCCGGCGATTTTCTTGGGGTTGTTGGTTAGCAGGCGCATTTGGCGCACACCCAAGAAACTCAGCATCTGAGCTCCCAGTCCGTACTCGCGAAGGTCCGCGGGGAAGCCAAGCGCCTCGTTTGCCTCTACCGTATCCAGGCCGCTATCCTGCAGTGCATAGGCCTTTAGCTTGTTCGCAAGCCCGATTCCTCGCCCTTCGTGGTTGCGCATGTAGATTAGGACCCCGTGAGGCTTCTGCGAGAGGATGCGAAGCGCGCCCTGGAGCTGATCCCCGCAATCGCAGCGCAGGGAGGCGAAAATGTCGCCTGTAAGGCACTCGGAGTGCACGCGGACGTAGGTTTCACCTTCCACGGGCTCGCGGGGCTCCATTGTCTCCTTGCCGTCCGCGCCCTTAGAGCCGGCGTTCATGCCAACTGTCAGCGCGACGTGCTCCTCGCCAGTCAAGCTCGACTTAAAGATCGAGGCCTGGAACTCGCCAAAGCTCGTCGGCAGAGGGACGTCCAGGATTGAGGGCTCGACAAGTCGCTCGTTCTGGCGGCGCCACGCAATCAAGTCGGCGATGGTGAATAGCTTGAGGTCGTGCTTCTCAGCGAACTCCATCAAAGCGGGCATGCGCGCCATGGTGCCGTCCTCGTTCATGATTTCGCAGATCACGCCAGCCTCACGAGCGCCACACAAGCGCGCGAAATCAACGGATGCCTCGGTGTGGCCGCCTCGTACTAGAACGCCACCCTTCACGCCTCGCAGGGGGAATATATGGCCGGGTGAGACCAAATCGCGATCCGTGGCGTCCGGGGCGATGGCGGCCTGAACGGTGCGAGCGCGGTCGGCGGCGCTGATGCCAGTTGTCACACCCGTCGCGGCTTCGATCGAAATGGTGAAGGCCGTGCTCATGCGGCTCTGGTTGCGCTGGGCCTGCATTTCCAAGCCGAGGGTGTCGCAAAGCACCCCGCTCATCGGCATGCAGATCAGCCCACGAGCCTCTTTCGCCATAAAGTTGATGGCCTTAGGCGTGACGTGCTCGGCAAGCATGACGAGGTCGCCCTCGTTCTCGCGATCAGGATCGTCCACTAGAACGATCATCTTTCCTGCGGAGAGAGCCTCGATGGCCTCGGGGATCGGGGAGATTTCCATTAAGGGGTCGGGAGGTGTCTCCCTGTGTATTAGGTGTTGCGTGCCCCTTAGAAGAGGGCCCAAGGGGTAGACATTCTAGCGAATCCTCAGGCCAATTTCGTTCGTGGCTGGCTCGAAATCACACTCTGCCCAGTGCGAGGCCCGTTTGTGGATAACTCCGTGGAGAACCCTGTGGACTCGACTGTGGAGAGCCCTAAAGCACTAAACATAAATGACTTACGGTCCAAATCTTGCCGTCGGTAGGATGTGGATGAGCTCGCCCTTTAGCGAGTCGTGGACCTGCCGATAACGGAGGAACCTCACCCCCCCGACCCCGGTAACCCGCACATGAAAACACAGCTACTCATCACACTCGCAACTGGCGTCACCATCGCCTCTGTCGCCATTGTCGGCGGCAAAGAGCTGCAACGACTTGACAGCGCGTTGACCAATGTAAGCAGCAGTGCGGACACGGAACGGGAGGCTGGCGCAGCGATCGTAGCCCGCGAGCTCAAGCAGCAAAGGGAGGAGCGCACAGCGCTTACCCAGGAGCTTGCTCGCTTGGCGTTAGAGATCGAGCGGCTAGAAGGAGATCGTGCGGAGGAGGTCGCGAAACTGCACGAGGAGTACCTGCAATCGAGAACCCAACTCGAAGGGCTACTGACCTCCTCCAGCAGCCAACTGACAGTGCTCGAGTCCTCGGTTTCACGGATCGAGGGGGCCGAGTACGCCAGCTTGATCCAAGAGCTAAACGCCAGTATGAAAGATCACTGGGGTGTGCTCGAGGCGCGCATGGAGCTGAACTCTGACGAGCTCGTTAAAAGCCGCTACGCTCTCTCTAGGTTGGGCCAGAAAATCGGGGAGCGCCGCGACACCAACAAGATGTGGCGCGAGCTGCTCGGACCCACCGTACAGCTCGCCGGCGAGAGCAGCGTCGGCAGCGGAGTGCTGTTGAAATCGATGCCCGTTGGAGAGCGCTGGCGAACGCTTGTTCTTACCGCATGGCATGTTGTCCGCGACATTCAGGACGACCAAGGGCTCGACGCAACGGTACCCGTCACGATCTACGACAAAATGGGCGCAATGCGGATCGAGTCCGCCTCGCTCGTGCGCCACGATGCAGTGCTAGACGTTGCCATCTTGGAGATCTATAGCGCCCGGCCGTTCCCCAATGGCGCTGCGCTGCCAAGCCATGACACGCTAACAGAACACCAAGTTTTCGATCGCGTCTACGCCGTCGGCTGCCCGCTTGGCAACGATCCGATTCCGACCGCCGGTGAGCTTGCGGACACAAGCCACGATATCAACGGAATGAACTACTGGATGATCAACGCGCCAACGTTTATCGGCAACTCCGGCGGGGGCATCTTCGACGCCGAGACCCACGAGTTGCTAGGCATCTTCTCGAAGATCTACAACTACGGCGTAACCCAGCAGACGATCATCCCCCACATGGGGCTGGTCACTCCGATGACAGCAATCTACGACTGGATCGAAGCCGAAGGGCTTGATTTAGCCAAGCCCAACTGAGAGCGACGCGCGGGCACGCTACACAAACCCCAGGCGCGTGACGCTCGCGCCAGGCGGCAGAGTAATGCGCACCTGAATGTAGAGGCCGGCCGGGACGTCGCCGCCGCCGCTCGCCGCCTTTTCGGGTACCGTATGCCACTCGCCGAAGTTGGAGTCGTCCTCGCCGACGCGAACTTCGAATGTGGGCTCTTTGTCCCCGCTCCAATCCCAATCGAGCCGCAACCCTTCGGGCCATGCATTTGGGAGCTCGGTGGAAGCCGAGGCGTAATAACCCTCGCGCCGAAAGGTATACACCGCTGTGCCGTTCGCCTCGGGGCGAAGCGCCAAGCGCCAGACCTCGTCCAAGAAAGTGTTGGCGTCCTGGCGCCCAAACGGCACGACGAACACATCCAGCCCCTCGTCATAGGCCATGCCAAAGTAACCGCCACGAGGGCCGGGGCCGCCGGTCGGTCCGTCCGCCGCTCGCAACTCGCGCCATGTGTTCGAGGCAGTCTCGTAAGTCCAAAGATCGTTGGTGCGCGAATCGAGCCCGCCGGTAATCCCCCCGAATAACACCGAGTGGTGGCGCTTCGTGTCGTAAGCCACAGCACCGCGTACGCGCGGGCTTGGTGCGATCTGCGGCGTGTTGCGAAGAACCCACGCCGCGTGCTTCGCCGAGTAAATCATCATCGAGTTCGTGCGATCCATGAGCGGCTTCGTGCGCTCTCCTTCGGGAGGAGTGATGTCAAAACCACCGAATCGCAATACGAGCTCGGTGTCGGGGTCATACCACGTCATCGCCTGCACTTGAGTACGCGGCGTGATTGGAGCGAACGACTCGTCGACAAATGCGGGGTAGATATGCTGCTCAAGCTCCCCACCGGCCGGCTCCATCGACAGCACTGCGTCGCGCGTTAGAAAGAGAAAGCGATTGCGCGCCTCGTCAAGCACGGGGCTGACATCGGTGATGCTTGGCACCTCTTGGATCGTATCCTGTCGCGTCCACTCGTTTGAATTTACGTTGAAGGTCCACGCGTCCGGGTACGTGATGTTGCCTCCGTTTTCATTCGCCCAACCCGAAAGTAAAAAAGCGTTACCCGTCGCCGGATCGAACGCAATGCCTTGGTGGCAGCGCGGCTCGGGGGCGATTGAAAACGAGCCGCCTGCGCTCGCAACTTCCCGGCCACGGCGGCCGGTGAAGCCTCCACCGACCCGCTCCCAGCGCTGCTCGGCAATGTGGTAGAGCCACGTGTCGTCGCCGTTCGCCATGTTGCCAATATCGGTGTCGCGCAGCTCGCCTCCGAACATCAGAAGCTTGCCGTCACCGAGACTCACGACAGCGTGGCACGTTCGGGGGATGGGCTTAAAGGAGGGCTTATCGCGCGACCATTGGCCGGGTACCCATTCGACCGAGTCCTCGTGCCCGATCGCCTGATTTGCTGGCCCCCACTTCCAGTCTCCTGGCTGCAGGGATGTGGTCGAAATCCCAGACTCGAAAGGTTGGGCGGCAAAGCTCTCGGCCAACTCCTGCGCAGACTCCCATTCGAAGTGGCCGCGCAGCTCACTCGTCGAGACGAAGCGGTCGTATAGGCGGATCTCATCGAACTCGAGCGACACGCCCTCGCCTAGCGCATCGGCCAGGAAGACTGGGACTGGCCACACAGCTTCTCCGCTCGCTCGATAATCATCGGCAGGTACAGGGTGCCTGAGAGCGAGTTCCTTGCCATTGACGACAAAGCGCGCAGTCATCGTCGTTTGTAAATCCACGGCGATCGCGACATGACTCCACTCTCCTTTTGCCAAAACGTCATCAACGACAAGCGGGCCCATCCATCTTGAGAAAGAGCTTCCAGCCATCAGCTTTAGAGCAGCGGCGCCTGGAGAGAGGCCCGCTTGCGAGGGTTGCGTGACCAACGTAGCCCAGTCCTTTGTCATTTCAGCGTGCAACTCGGCACCTTCCGCGCGTATCCAAAACTCCCAGCAGAAGACGGGGCCAAGTTTGGCCTCGCTAATAAAACTGCGAGTGCGCGCCTGCTGATTAGCGGCGTTCTCCTTGCGCCCAGCCCGAAGCCCCGGACCGATGATGCCATGCTCGGTCGCCTCGAACCCCTCCATCGTGAGATTCGCCGCCTCGATTTGCGCGCGGTCGGATTCGAGGTCGCCGGTCAAGTGAAAGACAAGGCCGGGATCCTTGGGGGTCTCGGGGGCACCTGGGGATTGCGCGAGTAGCGCTAGCGCCGAGAAAACGAAAGTGAGCATGAAGACACCATAAGCGATCGGGCCGAAACCGATACAGACGCGAGTGCTAGCTTTCCTAGAAACTGCGGTGC
>Ga0315322_10000830_pt1 | contig 23558 bp, 19 predicted proteins | sample M110021515metaG_FD_203461 | JGI IMG/M metagenome (GOLD analysis project Ga0315322, IMG submission 203461) | Ammonia-oxidizing marine archaeal communities from Monterey Bay, California, United States - M1 100m 21515 | ecosystem: Environmental > Aquatic > Marine > Intertidal zone | place: USA...
CTTCATCAATTTAAGTACACCCCAGAGGATTCGAACCTCTAACCTTCGGTTCCGTAGACCGATGCTCTATCCAATTGAGCTAGGGGTGCCCGTGGGCTTGAGAATCACGACGGCTCGTTGATTGCGTCTCCGCACTCAATGCCGCTGCTTCCCTCACCCTGCATGCGAAATTCTACGGATACCATTCGTGGTTGCCAAGGCACCGTCAGAAAACATCCCAAAACCGTCTGTTTTGCCCTTCAGAAATAGCGATCGCACCGTCTGGTTGGCGGGCAACGTTTGAGCCACTCTGCGAATCTGTACGGACTCAATATCCACGCTCAGGAGCGTAGATTGCCCTTTCCAAGCCTCCGTGGATTTCATTCCGCGATCACGGGAGCACTTGGACCGGGTGCTGGTGGCGATTCCAACGCTCGCTATTTCTGAAATTCGTGCGGCTCATTGCCTCCGAAAAAATCTTCTGCTTTCGTCCATTTGCTCAGTCACCCACCCAGCAAGTGACTGGTGGAGTCTTATTGGCTGGCCAGCAGTTTGTGGAATTTCGGCACGGGGGGCGGCACGGGAATTTCGTTACGGGGGGCGGTGCGGGGCGAGCCGTTCAAGGCGACTGCCGAATCGGCTCGGACTAAATCCGCTGGGCTCGGGCAAGGTGCGAGGTGACACGGGATGAGCGCGGCCGATTCGCTTGCAATATTTTGCTCCCATTCTGATTCAGACGCGTTCCCGCTGACAAATTCGCTGGTTCTCAGGCCTCCTTGTCGCTGGTCCTCAGGCCTCCTTGCGGTGCGGTCTTCTGCAATACTCGATGCTCCACTCATTCAGGTTGACTAGCCATCATCAAGCCGCAAAGAGAGCTTTCAGGTTCATCCGATTTCGCCACTTGATTCGGGATTCCGGTCTGGATAACATTCCAAACAGCGTGGCAATCGTGGGTGACTCACCGCTGCCCGCTCCTGGCCACTTCTTTGCCGACTCTGGCAATAAGGGATGAAATGCCGCAGTTTACTGTGGTGTCTGTACATTCCGTCGTAACCGTCATCGCAGTTTGATTTTACTCTTTAACTGGAGATGAACTGGTGGAAAAAAGATCCTGGGCTGAGCCCTACAAAATCAAAATGGTTGAACTCATCAAGATGACAACCGAGGAGGAACGGAAGGCTGCGATCGTTGAAGCAGGCTACAACACGTTCCTCCTGAAATCAGAAGATGTCTATATCGATCTGTTGACCGATTCCGGCGTGGGCGCGATGAGTGACCGGCAGTGGGCAGGAATCATGATGGGCGATGAAGCCTATGCAGGAAGCCGCAACTTTTATCATCTGCAAAAGACAGTCGAAGACTATTACAGCTATCGCCATACCGTGCCCACCCACCAAGGACGAGGTGCGGAAAATATCCTCAGTCAATTGCTGATCAAAGAAGATGACTGTGTTCCTGGCAATATGTACTTCACCACTACCCGACTGCATCAGGAATTGGCGGGCGGCACCTTTGTCGACGTCATCATCGATGAGGCGCATGATCCTGATTCAACCCATCCGTTCAAAGGCAATGTTGACTTCGACAAGCTGGACGCATTGCTACAGAAAGTGGGGGCAGATCGCATCCCTTATGTTTGCATTGCGACCTGTGTGAACATGGCAGGTGGTCAGCCCATTTCGATGGCTAATCTGCAAGAGTTGCGCCGTTGGTGTGACCAGCATGGCATCCTGATTGTTCACGACATGACACGTGTCGCCGAAAATGCCTACTTCATTCAACAACGTGAAGCTGGCTATGAGATGTCGTCGGTCAAGAAGATTGTGCATGAGATCTGTGAACTGACCGATGCGGCAACCATGTCTTCCAAAAAGGATGCGATGGTCAACATCGGCGGATTTTTGGCCATGAACGATGAAAAACTTTACGAGCGAGCCTGTGAGTTGGTGGTCGTATATGAAGGTCTGCATACTTATGGCGGGATGGCCGGGCGAGACATGGAGGCGCTGGCCATCGGGATCACCGAAAGTGTGCAGGACAATCACATGCAGGCTCGAGTCGGGCAGATCGAGTATCTGTGGGAAAAGCTGGAATCTGCTGGCGTGCCGTTGGTGCGACCTTGCGGTGGACATGCGGTCTTTCTGGATGCTCGAGCGATCTTGCCCCATTTGAAACAGGATCAATTTCCTGCCCAGGCATTGGCGGCCGCACTGTATGTTGAATCAGGAATCCGGGCGATGGAGCGTGGGGCGGTTTCTGCAGGCCGTGATCCGAAAACGGGAGAGAATCGGTTGCCAAAACTGGAACTCGTGCGGCTGACCATCCCGCGTCGTGTCTATACCCAAGCGCACATGGATGTGACCGCCGAGAGCGTGGTTCGTGTCATGAATCGCGCAAGCGGGGTTCAAGGCTTACGTTTTACTTACGAACCGAGCATGCTCCGGTTCTTTCAAGGTCGCTTTGAAGAATGTGACTCGTGAAGCCATTGTGGACAGGAATGGATCGGAGTCAGAATAAAACGGCTACCCGAAACCGCGACCGACGACAGCGTGTCCACGATCGTCACTGTTGCAAGCAGTGACGATCAGTTGTCTTCGGAGCGAAACAAGGTGCGAGGTTATGTCAGGAGCCAGGAAGCAGAAGGCCGTGTCACCGCTGATCAGGTTCATCACAACCGATTGGATCACGCTGCTTCGGATTGTTCCAGTTCGGCGACCAGTTGCAGCGTCCACGCAATTCCATCGATCACTTCATCTCGAATCGGCAGTGGGCGTCCTACCCACGCTCGATTGAGCATCAACTCAATTCCAAAATAGTTGTCATCTGCGAATTCTGTTCGCATCGTTTTGGTCAAGCGATCCGTGGTCCCGCGGCCCGGATAATTCCGACGCACGCGTAGCATCGGAACTTCTTCGTAAAGCTCATCAACCAGGTCGAGACAAAGATCGACCTCATGTTCACAGGCAGGGTCATACAGCAGGCCAGCATCGGCTCGTTGAATCTTTTTGTTTTTCTGAATGTCGAATGTGCTGATTGAAAGATGGATCAGGTATCCGGCACGATCGAGGCCTGTTTGGATCGCTTGTTTGACGCTCGCTCGATACGGTTCGTAAATTGTCTCGATAAGTTGCTGGCGTTGTTCCGTGGACCAGGCACGGGTCTGTTTGGGAAATAGGCTGCGATGATGCAGCGAGTGGGTAACGTCGATCAGGTCAGGCGAGTAACGATTCAATAGCAGCGGAACTTGAAGTTTACCTGCTAGTCGTTGGGCCACGTAGGCAGCAGGTTCATCGCATGAAAGTGTGGCAGGCAGTTTCCCAGGTCGCATCTTCTTGCGTGACTGCTTCACGAATCCTCGTTTGCCCAGCGAAGCCCCCTTGTGATGGTGCTGCAACGCCACGCCACCTGATGGAGCCGCGTGATTTCCGTTGGCATTCAGGTGATCGTGCACCGACAGTAGCTCACGCAACGTCGGATCAATTAACTGCTCGGGAACCGCGTTCCCGCCAACCTCGCAGCTAATCAAAAGTGACATGGGCTTACCGTTAAATCGAGGAGTTGCTTTCAACTGCTGGTGTTTGAGACTGCAACGCTTTCACCATAGGAAAGCGGTCAGCGTCATTAAGTGACTTCGAGTCATTCTAGGGGGCAAAACACCGTTTGGTAAATGTTGATCAGTGACAAAAAGGGATGTGTCACGCCGTGAAACACGGTTTTTGCCGATTCCTCTTGTGTGATCATCAGAATCTTGTTTATCGATCACATGGAAAAGACCTGAAACATGTACCAATCATTGTAGGACGACCCCGTGATGCCTCCGATTCGACGCGTCGCACCCAGCCGATGGATGCAATTGAACCTGATCACCCTGTGCCTTCTGGGCTTCGGATTCTGCCCGTCTGGCGGAGTCTCAAAAGCTTGGGCTGAGGATCCAGTGCTGGTCGACCAAAGTGAGCTCACGTTTGAGCCGTACTCGGTTTATGTCGCCACGCCGAAAGCATTCGCACGTTGTGGGCCTTCCGATGAGTATTACCGCACAGACCCATTGAGGCAGGGGCAGGAGTTGCAGGTTTACGCTGAGACCGATGATGGTTGGCTTGGTATTCGTCCACCCGAAGAAAGCTTCTGCTGGGTACCTGCAGAGACCGTTCAAAAAGATAGTGGTAAGCTCGAGGGTGTGATCATTGAAGATCGCACAGTCGCGTGGATCGGGACGCATCTTGGGCGAGCACGTACATATCGATGGCAGGTACAGTTGGCCAAAGGTGAGCCTGTGACCGTGATTGGGCGGAGCGAACGAGAGGGGCCAGATGGGCCGCAATTGTGGTACCGAATCGTTCCGCCATCGGGTGAGTACCGCTGGGTTCAGCGGGAAAATATTGTGACCAGCAGCGAGGAATTAGTCGCGTTGATGCGACGCGATTCAGCAGAAGAAAACATCAAGGTGTTTCCGCGTGATCGTCCGGTAATGGATGAAAATGCTGCGTCAGCCAAGACTGTTTCCAGTTCACGTCGTAAACCAACCCGTGATCCAGACGGAGAACAGAATGATGAGATCGGCCCTTCTGTGTTGGCTCGCAATGACGACTCTCGACAGACTGCCCCAAACGCCTCAGGTGCCGTTGGAAGTGGTTTGAACGAACAATGGCGAGACGGTGAACAGAACGCACCTAACGTTCGAGCGTTAGAGTTTTCCCGTTCAAGGCAAACATCAGTTGCTGCGGTAGGCAGTGTCCAACAACCGGAATTACTTGCGGTTGGTGATGAACCATTGGCACCAGCAGCGGATCAACAATCGGCTGAATCAAGTTGGGTTGCTGCAAGTTCACCTGCTCCGAGCGAGAGTTTGAATCTTGATACTCCAGCGTCACTCTTGACTGCAAATCTAGGCCCTTCCGTTGGAAACTTCATCGCACGAGCAACTGGCCTGGATGCAGGGAGCAGGGTTCCCTCTGCTCGATATGAGGGTGTCGACGCCAGTCGGCCCATGCTGTCGGGGCAGGGAACATTCGGGTTGGGCGGCACCAACCCAGTCATGCAGGCAGCGGCAACCCAGCCGATCACAAGTTCCGTTGTGCCTGCCAGCAAAGCCCTGACTTACATTTCTTCGGAACGGATAGCGCAAATCGAAAACGAGGCACAGCAAGCTGACATTGAGCAGCTTGGTTTGGTTTTTTCGCGTTTGATGGCTTCTCGTGCAACCGCCATGGAAACCGCGCCGGTTGCGAGAGCAGCTTATCGTTTCATGACAACATCACAAAATCCGCTAGCCTTGGGGCGAGCTCGGATGTTGCTCGAGCGTGTTGAGCAGTATCAGCAAGTGGCACAACGTCGTGATGGCGAAGTCGTCGTTCGTGACGCAGCGATTCTGAATTCAACATCTGCTGCGAGGTATCCGGTCTTGCCGGCGTCGCACATGCAGCCAAGCCAACCCGGTAGCAATGCGGGACCGCTATATCAGGGCCCTGCCCAACGCGATGCCGTCAAGGTTGCCAACGCAACCGGCACGCTCGTCCAAGTCTATTCGGCACGCACGAATAGTCCTCCATTTGCCTTGACTGATAACAGTGGCCGCACCCTTGCTTATGTCACTCCGATACCGGGTGTGAATCTGCGTCCGCACTTGAATCATCGAGTCAGCATCTTCGGGAATCGTGGCTTTCTGACTGGATTGAGCACGCCACATATTGTGGCCACCCAGGCAGTACGCGCTCAGTAGCTTGTGCTTGTTTGTGGGCTGGTAACATGTTGTTGACGCTTGTTTTTTGCGAGCGTCGCTGGTGCCGCAGTCATTGCAATTTAAGTTCAGGCTTGACGCATTCCATAGGGGTGTGGATCTGTGGTGAGACGATAGCGTCTGGTTGCAGCACCGTTTGGCTAAACGCTACTTCTGTTACCAACGCTCTATTTTTACAAGCAGCGGTTTTACAGGCAGCGATCAGTTTTTATGAGCTTTCGCTGGGGTGGCAGGGGGGAATTTCCACGCGGCCTCACTTTTGGCTTCGTTTTGGTCGTGATTTCGCAGGTTTTCGCCTGCCTGCCGGAATTTGCCGCGAGCTGGTTACCGATGCGGCACGGCTGGAGGGGTAACGAAGGCGATGAAGTGGTGTGGACCCGTGGCAGTGTTCCTCGGTGGCAGCGTCGGGAACTTGTGTGCCTGACGGACCATTTGAGGCGAGCTGAGTGATTTGCCGTCAGCGGGGCATGGAATACGAGGATTGATGGCGTTACCATCGTGTCATGACAAGTGAAAAACTAACGAAACGCAGGCAGCACTTGCGGAATCTGGTGCTGATGGCCTTTGCCGACGGATCACTGGGTGAGCGAGAAGTGAACCTGGTGGCCGACCGATGCGTTGAACTCGGCTTGGATGATTACGACTTGTCCCTTGCGATCAAGTCGGGGTTGTCTGACGGCGCGCGGTTGGAAGTTCCAGATGAGCCCAGTGAGCGAGAAGCCTTGCTCCGGGACTTGATTCGGATCATGGCGGCCGATGGTCGGCTGGACGAAGGGGAGAAGAGGCTATTCGCATTAGCGGCAGCCAAAATGTCAATTTCGGCGGCCGATGTCGAACGTCTGATCGATGAAACTCTGACACAGTGATGGCTTGTGGCTCACATTTTGATCACGTCAGGGCCTACACGCCAATATCTTGACCCCGTTCGTTACATCACGAATGCGTCAAGTGGTCGGATGGGAGTTGCGCTGACCGAAGCTGCTCTTGAACTTGGCCATCAAGTCACCGTGGTCAGTGGTCCAGTCGTGGTTGACTATCCCGAGGGTGCTACCGTTGTGCCTGTGGTCACGACGGATGAGATGCTGCAGGCGGCGAAGTCAAAATTCAGAGAGTGCGATGGAGTGATCGGTGCAGCAGCGCCCTGCGATTACATGCCTTACACGGTTCGAACTCAGAAGATTTCAAAAACGGGACAACCGTTGATGATTGAATTGATCGAAACACCGGACGTGGTGGCCAGCCTGGGGCAGTGCAAACGCGACGACCAATGGGTCGTGGGGTTTGCTTTGGAGACCGAAGACCAGCGTTTTCGGGCCATTGTCAAACTGGAACGCAAACATTGTGACTTGATGGTAAGCAATGGTCCCAGTGCAATTGATGCCGCTACAAATGATGTTGAATTGTTGGACCCTGCGGGGGATGTGTTGGCAAGTATCCATGGCACGAAAACGCATGTTGCCAAGCAGTTGCTGGCTGAAATTGATGCCAGGCTGATTGCAGATTAGCCATCACGTTTCAAACGTCATTGTTTTTGTTTCTTCTTCGTTATTATTTCTTTCTCATACAAAAATTCTGTTATGGATCTGTCCGTCACGCTCGGTCGCTTGCAATTGAAAAATCCGATCATGGTTGCGTCGGGAACGTTTGGATATGCGAGAGAGATGGAAGGGATCGTCGATGTCTCTCGACTCGGTGGAGTGTTACCCAAAACGATTACTGCGGAACCACGTATCGGAAACGCCCCGTGGCGGACTGTCGAAACAACAGCAGGATTACTCAACGCCATTGGGCTGGACAATGATGGAGTGGATGCGTTCCTTGAGCACCATCTCCCGTACCTGAAAGATATTGGAACCTCGGTGGTTGTGAGCGTGGCAGGGCGGACAGAGGACGATTTTGTCAGCCTTGCCGAGCGTGTCGGTAGCCAGCCAGGTGTGTCAGCGATTGAACTGAATCTTTCTTGTCCCAATGTCAGTGGTGGCGTGGACTTTGGAACCAATGCTGACTCTTGCCGGGGCGTCGTCGCGGCGACCCGGGCTCGGACTGACGTGCCGATTTTGGCAAAGTTGACTCCCAATGTGACGAGGATCGCCGAAATCGCGCAGGCAGCAGCAGAGGGCGGGGCGGACGCCGTTTGTTTGATCAATACCGTGTTGGGAATTGCAATTGACTGGCGACGCAAAAAGCCGATGCTCGGTAATGGGATGGGAGGGCTCAGCGGCCCCGCTATCAAGCCGATCGCACTTCGATGTGTGCACCAAGTTGCAAGCGCTGTCGAAATTCCGATCATTGGAATCGGTGGGATCGCTAACATTGATGATGTGATGGAGTTTCTCGTGGCGGGTGCCAGCGCGGTGCAGATCGGTACTGCCAATTACTACGACCCCACTGTTTCAACGCGACTGATCGAACAGCTTCCGGACGCTTTGAGCGAAATCAACGCTAATTCTGTTAGCGCGATCATTGGATCGCTGAACGGCTGAGAATTGCGTCTGATTGCGGATCGTGACAGATATTCAAGTGGCTTGTGTTTCTGAATAAGTAAGGTGCTGAGGCGGGCGTTACGCAGCTGATCTTGACGATGCAGTGCCCCGCTTGGCAGTTTTTGGTGGGCCGGGGATGCGTGTTCTTCGGTTAACGAGTTGTTTTGATGGGTTTAGCATCCAGAGGAACAACATTTTGGTGAGTTCCCGACATCATTCACGGCGAACGTTCTCTGTATAATCGATGGCTTCAAAGCGGGGTGCAGCGGCACCCTGCCTGCCGGCGGAATTGGGGATTTTGTTTTCTCTTGCTTGGATAACTCGATGAGTGAGCGACCGATAAGTGAACAGTCAACGGGTGAGCAATCGACGCGAAGTGTTTCTGTCAGCGGTGTGGACGTTGCCGGAGCCCGCACGGTGGTGACTGTTGCGGAGCATATGATGAGTTTGCGAGACGCGGCGACGCACCTGCAGTCCATCTTTGACACGCGTGAGCGAGGATACTTTTCACCAAGCGAGGATGAACAGGTAGAGCATTTGTGGGTGTCTTATCATGGTTCCAGAGCTGCGCTTCTTGAAATTGTGCAAGTGATTCGTAACGAAGTCGGAAAAGCGTCACGTGAACAGATTGGCGAATTTGCACTTGCGTACGCCGCGACGCTGATTCTCGTGGATGCGGCTCGCAGCTTGCGGGACCTGTTTGGAAAAAATGACTTGGTACGGCGGAAATTGAATGAGTCGTTTGATGAATTTCGCATCCCGGCTGGCAGCTTTGACGAGATTCAATTGTCGTTGACAGATCCAGGCAATGCCTTGCAGATCAAGAACGCCAATGAGTTTTATGAACAGAATCAGGATTATATTCGAGCGTGTGCCGAAGGCGATGAAACGTTTGCTACCGTCGTAGAAGTCATTGAAAAATTGCAAGACGCAACCGATGTGGGCAAACGCAAGTATCTGAAGGCCAGAGTCAAAGAATTGAGCAGAAACACGCGAGATCGCGTTTTGCTTGGGAATTTGAATAAAGCTATCTATGCAATTCTGGAACTGGGAGGGCGAGCGGTTGCACATCTGAGTACCAACCCGGAGCACGTCCCTGCGTTGCCAGACAGGATTGCTCATCAGATTCAAGAGTTATTGCAGCCGGGCGACGTGCTTGTCACTCGAAAAGAGCACGCGATGTCCAACTATTTTTTACCGGGTTACTGGCCACATGTTGCCATGTATGTGGGTGATCAACGAGTTGTAGAATCGATGAAGGATGGGGTGCGAGTGCGTGAAATGTCATCACCATTCGGAAATGACTCGGTGGCCGTGATTCGACCAGCTTTGGATGAAGAGAATATTCAGCAAGCAATCGTACGCGCTCGGTCACATGTCGGAAAACCTTATGATTTCGATTTCGACTTCACGCGAGCCGATCGGCTTGTTTGTACCGAGGTTGTTTACCGAAGCTACGAAGGGCTAGGTGAAATGCAATTTTCGTTGGTTCGCAGAGCTGGACGCCAGACTGTGTCAGCGGAAGATCTACTGGAGCTTGCGTTGGAGGAACAGAAGTTTCAAACGGTGGCAGTCTATTGCTGCGAACTGAGTGAGGAGTTGCTTTCGGGTGATGCAATGCGGCAAGCACTGCGCAAAACCATGGGACTGACCGCAAATGAAGCGGACGGGAAGTCTGCCTGAGTCGCGAGTCAAACGCGTGTCGCATCGACGCAGCGATGATCCATCGATGGAACTGGTTTTGGGAAGCCAGCAAGTGGTCTGCATCGATGGCTCTGGCGAGCACCGTGCCTTTTTTAACGGAGTGCTGTTAGAAGATCACGAACCTGCTCGTGGATGTCAGTGGTTGCTCGAATGACCAGAACTCTTCTCATGGCAAAGTAACGGATTGAGCCCGGGCCTCCTCTGCTTTCCCAAAAGTCGGGTGCGATAACACGTTGGATCAGTTCAACCAGTTGCCAGTCAGTGTCTGGAATTCCGCCGGCAGCCTGAGCACCTTGTGCGTTCTGACCTGCAGCAGGATTGGGGTCAGTCGCTTGATCGTCGCTTTGCGACGACTGCGTGTGGTCGTTGGCGTTACCTGAGTTATCGCCATCGGCAATGCCTGAGTGTTGGCCAGCGGCGGGAGAATGTTCCTCGGCATCGTTGCTCGCTGTTTTGTTTTGATGTTTTTGAATCGCTGCTGAAATGCTGGCAGATACCTCCGATGAGAGGTTGGGCGGTCGTGGGACCCCTTCTCTGTTCAGTGTTTTTTCATTTCGTTTAGCGATGGAAATCAAACGCCGGCGAATTTGAGTGGCGTCACCTTGCAGCATTTTGCTGCCACCGTAGCGTGAATCCAACCGCAGAATCACGTACATGTCGCACAACGCTGTTGCGGCAGCGTCCTTTTCAGGGCCACTTTTGAGCACGGCTTCCTGACGTAACAGTTTTCGGGATTCATTGCCCAGCAGCGTGAGTGATGGTAGTTCCCGCTTTCCTTGGTCGGTTTGTGCCAACGCCTTGTCGGTTTGTGCCAACGCGGGCAAAACAATCAGAGAGCTGGTGCAGACCAGCAGCGTCAAATAAACCTTCAATGCAACTCGTGCATATCCTGCTAGACTGGGGATGACGGGGGGCCGTTGGGGGGTGAACATGTTGTAACCCTTCAATTTCAGCTTTTAACGACCACGGAATGTTTTCAGATGAACGACTTTGCGATCGCTGCCATTCCCCAAATCAAAAGATGGGCAAGCCATGGCAGAACGATGGTTCGGTTTCCGATTAGCAAAGGCTTTCGTTTACCGATGAGTCATCATTCGTTGGGAATCCCAGTCGTTGCTGCACTTCGATTCTCCATCGCAATCTTCCTTATCTTATCGTGGTTCCCAGGCGTGGTTGGGGCGGCTGACCCGAAAATTGAAAAATACAGTCCTGAGGTAGTTGCCAAGGCAGAAAAAATTCTTGAAGAGCACTCGTTGCGACGAGGCGGCAAACAGATTCAGGCGACCGGTACCACGGTGGTCACTCGCGGGATCACCGGTCTGTCACGGGAAAAACGTGAACTACGTTTGATGCAGAAAGACTGGGATGCCGGCGGACTCCGACTCAAGGTACTTCGTCAGCAATTGCAGCAATTGAAACAGCAACGCGCTGAGTTGAGTTTGCAACTGGCTCGAGTTGCTGGGGATACCACAGCCAATAATCGCATTGTTGGATTGTTGAACGTCAATAACAATCAGATGGAGCAGGTGGTCGCCGAACGCGAGAAAACGAAGGCGAATATGACTGCCAAGCGTGCCGTGTTAAGTGAGGCGGAGTCAATGTATGCCGAGAAAATTCTTGTCATTCGGAAGCAGTTCACCTTGCTTGAAAAAGCAGTGCAGGAGGCATTAGCTGACGATCAAGTTGCGATCGCTTTGCGGGTCATGCATGTTAATTTTGAAACCCCCACCATGCTGACGGCGGATCAGATATTGGTTGCTTTGAATAAACGCGTGGAACGTGTCGAACAGGAGGTGTTCAGTGAGAACATTCCCTTGCAGGTTGATAATCGTTCGATGTATGTGAATGTGGTGGTTGGTAATAAGACAACACGGATGGTAGTGGATAGCGGTGCTTCACTGATTTGCTTGCCAGCCCGGATCGCGAAAGAATTGGGAGTCGTGATTCCCCCCAATGCACCGCAGATGGAATTGGTGGTTGCCAATGGCGACAGAATTGGCGCCCGAGGCGTGATTTTACCGCGTGTTCGCATCGGTGAATTCGAGGTAGAGAACGTTGATGCGGCTATTCTTGATGCCGCCGCTGATTCAGCCGAGCCATTGCTTGGGATGAGTTTTCTTGATCACTTCAAGTTCGAGATTAATGCTGCGGAACGCAGTTTGAAAATGCTGCGAGTGAAGACGGAGTAGTCGCAAGGTCGGCCGAAGGGCGATGGGCTAAATCAAGTCTCGCAGCGACTTCAGCGCCAACGGTTCTTTGGTTGCCATCGGTTCACCGTACTTGCGGTTGATCAGACGGCCCCAATTGGCAGCGTCGTCGCGAACCCGATCGATCATTGTTGGCGGTTCCGTGGGGCGACCTTCGACGAATTGACTTTGGTAGGCGAGTACTGATTCCAATTTTTGGTCCCAGTGGTCGCTGATGTCGATGATCCAATCGGGTTGCACGGCCAAACGTAAATGGATGCAAAAGTAATAGTAGATCCGCTCAGGGTGAAAACGCTCACCCGGCATCTCTGTTTTGCTGAGTTTGGCCCAAAAGCGAGCTGCCTCGACCAACTGGGTTGCCGCAACGTGGTCCGGGTGGGCATCTTCCCAGTAGGGGGCAAAGATCCAACGTGGTTGCAGAATACGAAAGTAGCTTGCAATCAGTTCGCGTGCCTCAAGAGTTGGCTCCAATTTACGGTTGGGCAAACCGGCGTTGCCACGCCACGTGACACTGAGGGTCTCTGTGGCCTTGAGGGTTTCCTGTCTTCGCCGTGCTTCGCTGCCGTGGGGGGTAGGCTCGCCACTGGTCAGATCAAGGATTCCGACCCGCCAACCCTCTGCTACCATTTTTGCAATGGTTCCACCCATGCCCAGTTCCGCATCATCTGGGTGGGGTGCGATGACCAGAAAATCAAGCGCACGGCCGATGGTCAACTGGCTTGGCGGCTCGGTGTGAATGGTTGCGTTCACGTGATTCCCGAACTCAGCTCCGTGTCCTAAGCAGTCTTTGTCTTTAGCAGGCTTTCGACTGCTTCGACGGGGATAGGGATACCGCGCAGGGTACCTTCCACAACAATATTTTCCCCGACAACACCTTGGAAGGTCGCAACGATCATCCGACCGCGTCGATTTTTGATCATCCTGACCATCAGCACCAGTTTGTCACCGGGCGTGACCACTCCGCGGAAGCGGACGTCATCCAAGCCACCGAAGCCGACCATTTCGGCTCCCAGCAAGTCATGCTTCTGCGTGAAATAACTTGAAAGCTGTGCGACCGCCTCGAGCATGACGACGCCAGGCATCAGTGGCATGCCTGGCATGTGACCGCGGATCCAAAACTCGTCGTCGGTGATTTCTTTAAGGGCAGCGCAAGAATTTGACTCGAGGTCCTCATAAAGGATCGCGGTCAACTGCTCCATTTCAAAACGCTGCGGATTCAAAGCCCGAATGCCTTCAAGGTCGGCGATCGGGTTATCAAGATCCAGCAATGCAGGGTCGATGATGAATTTACTTTTATCCACCGTTACCCTCAGGTTTTCACCTTTTTACGTTTTGCTTTTCGAGCTTTGGCACTGGCGGGGCGCCGGCCGTGGTTTGCTTTTTTTAATTTGTGTTGAGGCTTAGCCATCGATGCACTATCAGAAACAGAGGAAGACACCGTCATGTCGACGGTTGGAAACGGGTCTGGGTCGCCTGCCGCGACAAGGACGCGAAATTAAGTCGACGTCCGCGGACGCAGCAAAATAGCAGGTTTTGCCCCCGGCGCGTAGGTACTTCTTGCCACAAGGCTAAAGGTCACCAATCCGAGGGATAGGTTGTCTGGAAAGGTCGCGGCTTTTCTAGTCGTGCTGGCTTTCCGAAAGCGGGTGAAACGGGGGAATTGTGTCTTGCAATTCCTCGTGGACGCCTGCGAGCGAAGCCAAAAACATCAAGAAAAACCGTTTAATATCGTTTTGCGGTACCTAATCGCGAATGTTGGGACGGCGGTGACGGGCTGGACGGAACCGCTTGCCCACCGGCAGAGATTTGTTGCTCGGGCTGAGGATGGGCTGTTTGATAGTTCCCCGTAGGCGAAAACGGGGGGACCAGGGGCGTCTGATTTGGGTTGCCACTCACACCCGCCGTTGAATTGAATTGACCAACTTGACTGGGCGCGGCTGAAGCACTGGCTTGACCCAGTCGAGCCGCAGGATCGAGTGCTGCCGCTGCCGTTACCGGATTCATCCCATACTTACCGCTCAAGCGGATCGACGGTGGAACCATCGGAATGGTGATCTTAGACAGCCCCGTATCACCGCGGCTTTGCCGTATCGCTTCGGCTTGAAGCTGCTGGTTTTGGTAATAACCTTTGATCGCTTCAGTTGCCGTTTCCGGGAGAGCTTCTGGCTGTGGGGGGAGTGGCGACGATGCGATGTTGCCAATCGTGGTCAGGTTAGTGATGGGAATCGTCGTGCCTCGGGCAGGTTGGGATGCGTTGTGGACATCTGTTGCGCTGTCCACACCTGTTGTCCGCGCGGCATTGTTAGGACTTGCAGTTGCGGTGGGTGCGTTCAAAGCCAGTTGATTCGCTGCAGGTGCTTGCAAGTTCATGCCCGACTGCTGGTTTTGTGCTGCCTGCACAACGCTGGAGTAGCTGTTGGACAGGCTGTCTGACTGCCCACCTGCGAGGACAGCGTTTCCCGGGGAGGTATTTCCAGGTGAGGTGTTTCCAGGAGCGTTGGTGTCGCGTTCAGCTTGGCTGACGTCGCCAACATTGGTAGCTAGCTGTCCGGATCCCGGTTGGGGCTGAGTTTTGGCATACTTGGCCACTTCGCCGCAACCTTCGGATACCCATGCGAGCCAGTACTGTTGCAATTCAGCCAGCGAGGCGTATCCATAATGCTGGCGGATGTTGTCGGTCCATGAGGGGTTTCGCATGTAATCTTCGAGGAAGTTGATGAAGGTGCGAGGGCCCTGCTGGTTGATCAGGAAGCGACATACCGAATACCCTTGCGCGTACATGGGCAGCACATCGTTGGGGTACTCTTTGAGTAGGAATAGCTGGTTCATGGCGATTCCTCGCCGAGATCGCAGGAACTCTTGAAGCTTGGCCTCGTGTTTTTTTCGTTCAGCTGCGTGTTCTACCGTCGTGCAGATTCCTTCGTCTGCCCAGCGAGGCAGAGGGCGACCGAAATAGGTTGCCAAAATCGTGTGGGTGATCTCGTGAGGCAACACAGAGTCAAGGATTCGTTGAGGTGTTCCGATGACCTCCATTTGAAAGTCACGAACGGGGGCAGGGTTGTAGGTTGTCACACCCTGTGCAGCTAAACGCGGCCCTGACACGACGCGAATCGGGCATGGTCGGGGCCAAGCTGGCAGAGTCTTGCCCAGCCAGTGCATCGCCAAGTCGCGGCGATAACGCTCAGCAGCTTCGGCAACCGCTTCGGCAAGCTGTGGAGTGGGGGCCTGAATGATGAAGTTCTGTGTGCGTTTACTGGCTGCATCAGCAGTAGTGCAACACAAGACCAGCAGGCAACTTGCGATCCATCGCAATAAAAAACGTCGCTGACGACAAACGGCATCCATGCCGGCTCGCTCCCCTTGATTGAGTCGTGATGTTGGTTTCCCGACACGTCCTTGTGTGACAACCCAACTGAAATTCATGCTGTGTAAGCGGCGCGTTTCCGCACGAGACTTGCCCAGTTTGAATCACTGTGAGCGGAGTTTAGGCAAATTGCCTGATTGACCGATAGGTTAATTTTGGGGGGCTATGGTCGGCTGGGCTGTTTTGGGCCATTTCGCGTGAGAACACTTCCCCCAAGCGGGGTAAATGTAGCCAAATCGTTCGATTTCCATGGGATACTGTGGGCGACAACTTGGTGAATCCCGTTGTTTGGAATCCTCTTGTTTGGAATCCCGTTCGGCTAGAAATCGAGCGGACGGAACGAGCGGATTGAGCATGGGGAAATCACGACGGTGGTCAGGGTGCAACTCGTCAGCCAGTGCCAGCAGAATTTGATTTGATCCTGATTTTTCATAGTGGGTTGCCCCTGCGGGCAAGCTAGTTTTCGTCGCAGAGTTTCGGGAATCGAAGTACTGTTCTAGCGGGGACGTTCTACGAGGCCTGCGTTCGAATGAAGTCTTTTAGCGGGTGCTGGACGCCGGACCAGGTAGACGAATCATCGGAACAATTGTCCAAGAAATTTGGGCAGGTAATTTCGCCACACAGGCCAGCTATGTCCGCCTTGTGTTTCCTCGTACTGGTGAGGAATAGCGAGGCGGGCGAGTTCGCCAACGAATTTACGATTGCGTTCCAGCAACGAGTCGTCGACTCCACAGGCAATCCACAGCAGTTTCCGATTGTCGTTTGCATCAGAAAGTGCCCCTCGAGCTAATTCAGGGTGCTGCTCCTTAAGTGTGCCTTCGGGGGCAGCTGCACTGAAGGCGCCTACCCATTCGAACAGTTCTGAGTGTGCCAGGCCTGTATGGATTGCCTGACCACCGCCCATCGATAAACCGACGATAGCCCGTTCATCGGGTTTCTGTGTGACGTTGTAATTTTGTGTCAGTAAGGGCAGCAGATCATTGACGACGTCAGCTGTCATGGATCGATTATTGCGCAAGCCATAGTCTTTGGATTCTTTTTTTTCCTCGAGCGGAACTGGATGTCCATACGGCATGGCAACCAGCATGGGGGCGATCTTTTTCTGGTGGATCAGGTTGTCGATCATTTGATGTGCACGACCGACTTCGGTCCAAGCTGTCTGGTCATCACCATTACCGTGAAGAAGAACGACTAGCGGGTAGCCTTTGGCGGCCTTCATGTCGTATTCCGGTGGCGTGTAGATCACGGCGTTGCGGGGTTGGCCGGTGGTGGTTGATGAGTAGATGTGATGATGCAGCGTGCCGTGTGGGACAGCTTGCTGTTGTGTCAGCGGCGCGGTCTGTTCGGCATTGGCTGGGACTTCCACCATGCTGGCGCAGTTTAGCCATTTCTTGATCACACGATTCCTGGGATCGGTGACGCGGACGCCGTCGATGTCGAACGTGTATTCGTGGATACCAGGGACAAGAGGTTCGGTTTGATGTTCCCACACACCGTCGGGGTTCAATTCCATTCGCCGGGTCTGATTGGCGACCCGAACGCGGACTGCACTGGCATCTTTTCCTGTGAGGCGAAAGGTGACGCTCTGGTCTGGATTGACGACAGGCGACACAACATCGCGCCAGCCGTTGGCTGGCGGGCGACTGTTACGCTGCACTTTGCGTTTGATGGCGGAAAAATCAATGTCCTGCACGTCGGTTGGGAAACGGTGCTGCATCAGCCACCATTCTTCGGTAAAGTTGGCTTTCTCGCCGGGACGCAGGTTTTCTGCCGGGCCAATGGGCTCCACTTCGACCATGTCTCCATCGGGGTACCAGACCGAGGCTGTCAGTGAAGCGAACTCGTTGTAAGCACGCTTGGGAAAGGTTCGGTAGCGTTTTACAAATAACTGGTCGGTGGGGGCGAGGTACGCAAGCCAGCCGGCATGGGAATCAAATCCCAGTTTGGGAGATGCGGGTGGGCCCGTGACCAGCACTGCTTCATCGGTGACCTGAATGTTGGGGTCATCGGCATCAATGGTGATCGACTCACCGTCCTGATACAGCACAAAGCCTTTGGGAAATCTGCCGCGGGGAGATCTGGGAACCACGGCGATGCCGCCACCCACCGCGAACGTCCTGCTCCAGTGGCAAAGGCTGACCGGTTCCTTCGACTCGTTGGCGATTGTCTGCGTGCAGATGAGCCGCGAAGATTTTTTATCCAGTTGAAAATCACGGGTCAGACGCACGCCAGATTCCGGGTCAAACTCACTGGTCAGTCGTGCAGAGCGGTCACCGGTGAGTGCTCCTTGCCAGTGACCCTGCCATAGAACGCGACCTCGTTTGACCATTTTCTCTGGACCAATATCAAAGCGTCCCGCATGCATTTTTCCGCGTTTGTTATCAGCGGTCTGTCTCCAGCCCTCGGAACCGGGTGGCAGATAAAGCACGTTCTTTCCGTCCATTGAGTATTCCAGGACCCGACCCCCTGCTGCGGGGCAGAGGATGACGCGGGTGTTGGCATTGCTAAGTTCAATGCAATCGTCGTAGCCGAAGTAATCCACGATTTTGACACCTGTGTAAGTCGGGTTTGAATCCGCTGAGTTTTGGGCGTCACTGATGTTGGGAATGGTTATGCAAATCAGAAAGAGGGCCGATAGGTGAATGGCTGAAACAAAATTCACAGGCTCACGCTCCTCGAAGTAAGAGGCCAAAAGGTTCGGGACAAGTTGGATAGTATTGTTTTTATGGGGAACAGCGGCTTCGGTTTCAATCGAACTGCGAGAGTGCTCGGGGAGACGCTTGAATAACCTGGTTGAGGAAGATTCGAATCGAATTTTCCGCGATGCGCTGACTTCACTGTGAACTTCTCAATTGCGTTTTTCTGCAGCAAACCGGCTGTTAGCCAGCCGATTTATACCAGAGGAATGGGCCTGTGGTGTGGCCAGGTTTCCATCGTGAACCACTCGTTTGGTCAGACAGTCGCCGGCAAGTAACGCACGATTCGGGCTTGCTGAATTATTGAGCATCCGGAATATGGCGACTCTCTTTTTTGGAAGTGGGCTCACTCGCCAGATCCAAGCTGCGTGTGTGAACCAGGCGTATCACTAGATAGGTCAATAAGCCGATTGGGCCGAGTAGAAAAGTGAGGATCAGGGCCGGGATCACCAGCAGATGGTGGATACCATGGCGACGCGAATCACGCACCTCCCAGCATCCGACAAAAAGGTCAAAGACGAGGTAGTGGATCCACCCTGCCAAAACAACGTTGGGATCTGAAAAGAATTGGGCAACCCCTGCGAGCGATGTGAAACTGCCTTCGGCGCCGCTGAAATCAGAGACCACCAGATAGAGATAAACGACCGCCAGTAATCCGCACATCACCACGGGGATCAGCAGCCTTGCGAAACTTGGAAACCGAGGAGTCAGGATCAGAACGATCCAACCGATTGCGGCGGTATTGTTGCAAAGCAGGAAAATAGTTTCGGGAGTCAAGGGTTGGGTGCCAGTTGATGATGGGAATGAAGCCGGAACGGTATTGAGCGAAAGGTAGCCAGAGGGAGATATTGATAAATTCCTGCTGGCAGTTTCAGGTTCTGGATTCATGTAAGGTGAATGATGCAGTTTGCGTCGCGTTGGCCCGCCTAGCTTTTTGTGCCGGTCAGGACCCCGCAATGCACACCTGTTGGTACGACTGATTCTGTGCTGAGACCTGCAGCATGCAGCCACGATTGATATTCTTTTGCACTGTAAGCACGGCCTTCGGTCAAGGAAAACAAGGCAGCGGAGTAGAGAGCGATGGGCAGAGGGCCATCAAGTTTGTCATTAAGAAAAACATCGTGAATCAGAATTCGGCCACCTGGTGCGAGTGCGGTAACGCAACGATCAATCAGCTGCTGGCACTCAGGGACGTCCCAGTCATGCAGAATGTTCGACAGCAGAATTACATCGACATCTGATGGAAGCACGTCAGCAAACATGTCACCAGCAACCAACTCGACACGTTCCCTGATATCGTAGTCCTTTGCCATTTCATCGGCGACTTTTAAAACCTCTGGTCGGTCAAACACGATCGCGTTGAGCGTGGGGTTCTTTTCCAGTAAGGCATAACTGTAGATGCCAGTTCCGCCCCCAAGATCCAAGAGGCGACTGCGGTCCGGCATGGGGACAGCTTGGGCAAGGGACGGCGCTACGTTCTTGGCGCGGCCAGCCAAAGCCAAGGTGAGGTGCCGGGCGGACTGTTCGGCTTCCATGGCCGATTCCATGCCATCGCGATAAATGAAGGCAGTGCCACTTCCTGAGCCATCACTGCCGAGCGGCTGATTTGATTTTAAGAGCTGGACCATGCCTGTCACTCCCGGTGACTGTGCAGCAAGACCAACGTAGTGTCCTACATCGAAATATCCGCCAGGGACCAGGTGTTCCCGTGCCAAGTCGCTGGGGCTGAGTGTGCCGTTGGTTTCGCTAAGCAGGTCCATGGCTCGCAATGCAGTGATTAGCACCGTGGCTGGGCGAAGTTCCAGATTCAATGCTTCAGCCAAAGCTTCAAATGACAGCGGCTGGCGTTCCAATCTGCCAAAAATATCAAAATGTGCGATCGCAGCGGTCAGAAGTTCTGAGCCATAACTGCCCCGGAACAACTCAAAGATCGGGGTGGGGTCGGTGGTGGGCGAATGCAGGGCAGAACGTGGCATGGAATTGCAACCTTGGCGAGTGGGTTCTAGACTTCGAAGGTTAACAAGGTTTTAAACGTCAGAAACAAAAATTAGAAGATACCTGTGAGAATCGGACATGGAAGAAACAATCAAAGTAAGTTTGGTGCGTTGTGGGGACATGCCATTGAAAACGTCCGAAATGGCGAGCACCACGCTGACACCGGCGGCGATTGCAGAAAAAACAATCAGTGCTGTGGAGCAAAAATTGGATGCTAATGAAGCAAAAGGCTTGCATCTGGCCGCAACACATCCTGAGCACGGTCAGGTGACTTACCTGCAAGAGGTCACCGAGGGTGGTTTTTTTGTTTACGTGGGTGATCCGGATGCCTTGGAAGAGCATTGGTTTGGAGCCGGGGCTTGGGTGGCCTTCAATGATGACGCTGGGTCGGGGCATGCATCGAAAGTTGGGCCTGATGGTTGCACGCGGACATTTCGGATGCTGCGTGGGCACCTTGCCTGATTTGGTGTTTGCCGATTTCAGGTAGTGATGAACATGATCTGCTAGGCTTGGTCAGGTAGTGTTGGCGGACGCCTTCGATTCGCGAATCAAGCTTTGGCCCAGCCTTTGTGAGTGGAACTTCGCATGAATTGGCCCTTTTTGATTTGCGTCCGTTTTATCCCTTTCAAGAGGATCTGAAATTTGAAACCGTCATCGCTTGTGAAGTCAGTTGTGTGCCTGGGATTGTGGTTCGTCTTGGCTGGCGGTCGGGGTCACGCACAGGAGGGCGTTACAGCATCCGAGCAACAACGCCCTAACATCCTTTGGATCACGGCTGAGGACATGAGTCCAACTTTGGGCTGTTACGGTGATTCGTTCGCTACAACGCCCAACATTGATCAGTTGGCTTTGGAGAGTGCGCGTTATACCCATGCCTTCGCGACGTCGCCCGTTTGTTCGCCTTCGCGAGCGTGCTTGATCAATGGTTGCATGGCTCCTGCACAGGGAGCACACGCGATGCGGTCGCTGATCCCTATCCCTGCTGCGTTGAGTGGTTTTCCGACTTTGTTGCGTGAGGTCGGCTACTACACGACTAACAATGTAAAAACCGATTACAACTCTGGCGCCGAAAACAGGATCAAAGAGGCTGCTTGGAATCAGTGCAGCGAGCAGGCGGACTGGCGCGGACGCAGGAAAGGGCAACCGTTTTTTACGGTGATCAATCTGATGGAAAGCCATCAATCACGTTCGATGGTTTGGTCATACCAGCAGTTTCAGGACGAGGTTCAGTCGCATTTGTCGGCCAGCAAAATACACGATCCGAATCTGGTTCCTTTGCCACCTTATTACCCAGACACACCGCTGGTTCGAAAAACGGTCGCAAGGTATTACGATTGCGTGACCCGGATGGACCAGCGGGTAGGTGAGATTTTGGCCGAGTTGAAAGCGGATGGGTTGTATGATGAGACGATCATCTTCTTCTACTCAGACCATGGTAGTGGGATGCCACGCCACAAGCGTGCTCTTCTGGATAGCGGGATGCGAGTTCCACTGTTGATTCGGCTTCCCAAAAAATATCAGGCAATGGCTCGTTCGATTGTTGCCAAAGGAGATGTTTCGCGTCTGGTGAGCTTTGAGGACTTCGGTCCAACCGTCCTCAGTCTGGCTGGATTCGATGTGTTGCCTTCTCACATGACGGGACGTGCTTTTCTCGGGACGCTCGATACTGCTCCGAGACAGTATGTGTTCGGACATCGTGATCGTGTTGACGAGATTATGGACATGGCCAGGAGTATTCGTTCACATGATTTTCTTTATATCCGAAACTACATGCCGCATCTTGGCTACAACCAGCAAGGAGCTTGGATCGATCAGGCGGATGTCAGAGGTGAGTTTTATAAGTTGGCTGCCTCGGGAAAGGCCTCACCCGCGCAGAGTCAATATCTGTCGGAAACTCGGCCCCCGGAAGAATTGTATGACTGCGTGGCAGACCCGCTGAATTTGAACAATCTTGCTTATTCGCTCAAACATGAAGCCACTGTGACGGGAATGCGCAAGCGACTGCATCGACATCTGATTGAGACGCGTGATCTGGGGTTGGTGCCAGAAATTGAATTGTGGCGGCATGCAAAATCAATGCCTCCCATGCAGTGGAAGACGACTGAACAATTTGACCCCGAAGCAGTTCTGGCAGCTGCGGAGGTGGTTGGGGCCGATGATTACGATACGATCGAAAAAAATCTTGGTGATCGGGATCCCGCCATTCGTTATTGGGGAGCCGTTGCTTGTAGTGCAACGGAGGTAGTGCCAGAACACTTGATCGAACAGCTTCGTCACCTATTTGATGATTCGTCCAAAGCGGTAGCGATCGAGGCAGCCCATGCGGTTGCGCGACATTCCGGGGATGCCGCAGCGTTGGAAGCGTTGACGCGCTGGTTCGAGCATGATGATCGGACTGTCGTACTGCATGCGGCACGAGCGATCGAGTTGCTCGCAGAACCTAGCTCAAAAGATGCTGTCCTGCGTTTGGCACAGCAATACAAGGAGGAGCCGGGTGACCTGGCTTGGTTCATTCGTTTTTCAGCGAATGGATATTTGAGTCGTCAAAACTGACCTCAACATCTTCTGCGGGACCCTATTGCTTCCACCGCCAGTGGGGCAGAGGTGACCGTTGCGGCGTTGCCGACGGGTTTGTACAGCGTCCGTAAGGGCGTCAACGTGCGCCGTTGCAAGGTTCAAGTGCCCGGTCACCGCGTTGATGAACGTCGGTGCGTGTTGTCACTGTGAACGCTGGCTCTCGGGAGTGCTGGACCTAACGCTGATTGCGAAGTCGGTTGAACTGCTCTCGCATTTCCTGCAGTTCGCGCTGTACCTGATCGAGCCTTTGGTTGACCGCATGAATGGCCCGATGTGATTCTTCGATCAGGCGTTGCATCTGGTCGTTGCCGTGACCGTTGTCTCGTCGGAGCTGTTGTTCTAGTTCTTCGCCCCGTCGCTTGGTCTCTTCGGCCAAGTCGTGCATGCCGGCTTCGTTGAGGTGAACGTATGCAACGCGGAGAAGTTCAAGACGCTGTTCGACAGGCATTTCATTTTGACGGTGATGTTCGCGATCACCATGTTCGCGATCACCATGTTCGCGATCACCATGTTCGCGATCACCATGTTCGCGATGATCACGTTCGCGGTTCCTGTGATCTTCGTCGTCATGATCTCCACGGTCATGATCTCCGTCGTCGTGATCTCCGTCGTCGTGATCTCCGTTGTCGTGATCTCCACGGTCATGGTCTCCGTGATCGTGGTTGCCGCGTTCGTGAAACATTCGCTTCATCACACCTTCGATCTCGTCCAGTTCTCTTTGGATTGCGTGTCGTCTTGGGTGTTCGTCACCGAGTTTCCGAGTAGTTTCTTCACGTTCACGGTGCAACAGAGCTCTTGCTTCTTCAAGTTTGCGGA
>Ga0315322_10000833_pt1 | contig 23538 bp, 24 predicted proteins | sample M110021515metaG_FD_203461 | JGI IMG/M metagenome (GOLD analysis project Ga0315322, IMG submission 203461) | Ammonia-oxidizing marine archaeal communities from Monterey Bay, California, United States - M1 100m 21515 | ecosystem: Environmental > Aquatic > Marine > Intertidal zone | place: USA...
AGAACTTCGACAGGTATGGGTTTCCTGAGTCTGGGAGGATCGCGACTACCATCGCCTCCTCACCATTTTCCTCTGCCCTCTTGGCGATTTCGATTGCCACCTTGATCGAACCTCCGCATGACCCCCCACAGAACATGCCTTCTCTCCTGGCAAGGGCTCTTGCCCACTGGAAGCACTCCCCGTCGTCAACCTGGTGTATTTCGTCGATCATCGAGAAGTCGGTTGCGGATGGGATGAAGTCCTCTCCGAAACCCTCCGCCATGTACGTCTGTGGCTCCCCTATTGTCCCCTCTTCGAACCATTGTTTGAGAATGGAGCCGACAGCATCGACGCCGACTATCGTGGGTGGCGTGGTTCCATTTGACTCGGCGATCTCCTTCAGTGCCTTGGAGGTCCCGGATATCGTCCCCCCTGTTCCCATCGTGGCTACGAAATGGGTGATATTGCCCTCCGTTTGTTCCCAAATCTCTGGCCCTGTCGAGAGGTAGTGAGTCAGTGGGTTTGCCTCGTGCGAGTATTGGTCAGGATACCATGCCCCTGGAATCTCGCGTGCCAGTCTGGCGGCGACTTCGTAGTATGATCGTGGGTCCTCCTTCTCAACAGCAGTGGGGCACACATGAACCTCAGCGCCCATTGCCCTGAGGAGATCCACCTTCTCCTTGCTCATCTTGTCCGCCATTGTGAATATGCACCTGTATCCCCTCTGTGCTGCAACCATCGCAAGCCCGATCCCGGTGTTGCCGGAAGTGCCCTCCACTATCGTCCCTCCTGGCTTCAGGAGCCCCTTCTCCTCGGCATCGAGTACCATCTGCAACCCGATTCTGTCCTTTATCGAACCGCCTGGGTTGCACCGCTCGAGCTTGACCCAGACGGAGGACTTGTCCAGGCCCTCAGTGATCCTGTTCAGTCTGATTAGTGGGGTGTTGCCAATGGCTGATACTAGATCTTCGTGGGAGTTCGATGCAGTCCCTGAATGGTTGGTCACAGTGGGGCATCGTAATCTGCCGTATGATGGTTGCCACCGAGGGATTCAGCCTGACTTGTAGTAACTCCAACCGGCAAAGGGTGTACTCCAGAAAAGGCCGCCTACGGCTCCAAACGCAATTAGTGCGCCCACATATTCCGGTCCTGTGTTTCCTGCCCCAATTGCTGGGCCAAATACAGGAAGAACAAACGTGAGGAAGGATACGGGAATCAGGTGCTTCAAACTGGGTTCACAATAGCCGGTCTTCTCCGAGATGGTTTTGACACCAAATGCAGACAGGAGGATGAAGGCGGTGACTGATGCCAGGAAGCCTCCGAAGGAGCTGTAGCCAATATCAAAGAACCCGTTCAACGACACAAAAAAACCGACCGAAGCTCCTGCTGCAGCCCCGGTCGAGAGGGTTTTCTTCCATTCCATTGGGTTATCCTAGTGCCTGAATAACCTAGTCCCCGTAAATAGCATTGCCATTCCATGCTCGTTCGCGGCCTCAATTACCTCATCGTCGCGGATGGAGCCACCTGGTTGCACTACGCTTGTGATCCCAATCTCGTTTGACGTGTCGATACCATCACGGAATGGGAAGAAGGCGTCGGAGATCATCATCGCTCCCTGCGCTCTATCGCCGGCCCTCCTCGCGGCGATGCGGACTGCCTCCACACGGCTCGTCTGCCCCGGTCCGACTCCCACAGTTGCAAATCCTGTCTCCGTCCTACGAACCAGAATGATCGCATTGGACTGAACTTCTGCGATGACTGAGGTCCCGAACCGTGCTAGTTTGGTTCCCTCTTCGTCAAGCGAGTTTTGCGTGACGGAGCGTGCATTGTCCCAGTCTATGCTCGGGGGGCCTTGGACCTGGGATAGCCAACCTCCTTGCACTTGGCGCATCTTTGGTTCCTCACGGTATTCTCCAAGCGGTTCCAGGGTTAGCATCCTCCGGTTCTTGCTTTGGGATAGCATTTCCAATGCCTCGGGTTCGTAACCCGGGGCGATCATGCATTCGAAGAAGTGCTTCCCGATTGATTCTGCGGTTTCTTTCCCCACTACCTGGTCGAATGCGATCACGCATCCGAATGCGCTCTCGGGATCGCTTGCCAGTGCGTTTTCCCATGCGGAGACCTGGCTCTCGGCGACTGAAGCGCCACAGGGGTTTGTGTGCTTGATGGCCACACAGGAGTGCGATGCGAAATCGCAAGTCTGTGAGAGGGACCGCGCTAGCCTGAGGGCAGCATCCAGATCGAGGTAGTTGTTGTATGAGAGTGGCTTCCCCCCGTGTTGTACTGCAGCTGAGAGTCCCGTTGGGGTTCCTGAAGCCGGAAAGAACGATGCTGGTTGGTGGGGGTTCTCCCCGTACCTCAGTTCTCGGCCCTCCCCTGAGGATGAGTGGATCCTGTTGGGGATCTTGCTGTCGGAGAATCTGCTCCACAGCTCGTTGGAAACCGCGCTGTCATACGCTGCGGTGGATTGGAACGCCGATAACGCGAGCTCCTTCCTCAGTTCCGGGTCTACGCCGGATGGCTTTCCACCGGATTCTGAAAGTGCTTGTAGGATCGAACCATACTGCTCGGGTTCTGTGAGGATTATGACATCGGCATGATTCTTCGCTGCCGATCTGACCATGGTGGGTCCGCCGATGTCGATCATCTCGATCAGCTCCTGGTCGCTCACTGGGGGGTCTTGGGCTGCGGTGGCCTCGAAGGGATACAGATTGACGCATACTAGGTCGATCCTAGCATAGCCGAGCTCGGACAGTGTCTGCATATCCTCTTCTGAGTCCCGTCTGACTAGGATCCCCCCATGGACAGCGGGATGGAGCGTCTTCACCCGACCATCGAAGATCTCCGGGTGCCCGGTGACCTCTGAAACGTCCGTGACATCGATTCCCGCGTCCCTGAGCTTCGAGGCGGTCCCTCCTGTCGAGAGTATCTCCCAATTCATCGAATTCAAGGATTCGGCCAGTTCCTCTATTCCGGTTTTGTCCCAGACGCTGATAAGCGCCCTGGGCCGCTCCATGACGAATGCGTGTGTACGGGGGGCTTGAAGGTTCGTGGTGGCTATTCGCCTCTCGCGGAAATGACCTGATCTATCCTCAGCATCCCCATTGCCGTCTCTGTGGCTGACTCGAGGGAGTTCTCGATTACTGACCGAGGATGCCAGACGCCATCTACTTCCCAAATATTCCCGTCTTGGGAAATGCCAACCGGCGACTCGCTCAGTGAGGAGGCTCTGAGCTCTAGAATCCTGTCCAGTGATTCTCCTCCGGCGTTCTCGACGAGAGTCGCGGGGATTGTCTCCATCGCTCTGGCGAACGCCTCCATTGCAAGCCTCTCCCTTCCACCTTGGTTCTCAGATGCAGCGCGGACAGCATGGGCAATCCTGCTGTGGGTCGATCCTGCTCCTGGCAGGACGTCCTCGCCCAATGCCAATGAGGTTGCTCTGAGTGAGTCGTGGAGTCCTCGGATCACCTCCTCCGTTCCCGTCTCTCCCGCGCCCCCTACCTCTATTGTGACGACAGCCGGGTTCTGGCAATCCTCGATTCGGATTACGTCTTCCACCTCGTCTGTAGATGGCTTCCTCATCCATGAAGCATGGCCGCAGAAGCCCATGTCGGCCTCTTCGATGTCGAGAGGGTTCTCGATGATTCGCGAGCTAGTTGCATCGGATGCGTTAATCAGCTCTGTTGAGTCTAGCTTCTCCACCGCTAAGATGCCGCTATCGCACAATAGGTGCAGGATGTCCTTGTCTATCTCCCCGGAGCATAGAACCACTGTGGCCCCTGACTCGAGGATGCCGCGGAATATCTCCTCCTTTCTGTCTCTCTCTGCTCCAATGAAGGAATCTAGGGCGTCGGCACTGGTGATCTTCAATTCCGTGTCCCTGACCATCTCCCTGATCTTGATGTCGCCATCCAAACAAACGACTTTCGCGTCTCTGATATCGTTCGGGAGATCGTTCATCAACACCCTCCGTCGAATTAGGATGCCCTTGACCATACGCGAGTCCCTCGCCCCGCCAGTTCCGGTCTTGAACATGGAGACATGCTGTGCCAGGGCTTCGCCTCGGTTCTCGAAGACGGTGGATAGCGCCTCTACGATTAGTGGGGAGAAGACGTCGAGGGCCGATTCTGCGACCTTCCCACGGAGGGACGTTTCCGCTACTGCCAGGAGTTTTGCATCGTCCGTCACGGTTGCGTCTGAGTCGATCTGTGAGACTGCGGCCCGGAGGGAGGTTTCGTACCCCCCAACTAGCGTGAGAGGGTGAAATCCCTTTCTGAAGAGGTTGTTCGCCTCTATGAGTAGGGAGCCGCAAAGAAGCATTGCAGTGGTGACGCCGTCCCCGCAGTCCTCCTCCTGCGATTCGGCCATGGACACCATCATCTTCGCAGCCGGGTGTCTGACCAATAGCTCGGCCACGATCTTCGCTCCGTCGTTGGTGACAGCAGTGGTCCCATCGGTCTTGTAGAGCATCTTGTCGAGCCCCCTGGGCCCGTAAGTGGGCTTCAGGAGATCGGAGAAAACCCTTGCCGCTACGATCAGCTTCTCCTGGACATCGGTGCCGCTAGTCACCTTCGTGCTCTGGGATGTGATTTCGACCTTCGGCTTGTCCGGTCCCTCGCCCATGATTACTTTCGGCGCGAGTGGCTGACATGAATGCTTTGAGGGGGCAATTGGAAGAGTTCGATAGCAAACCATACGAATGTCTATGATGGTCACCAGTCAGGAGGATTCGTGGTAATTCGGCCTTTCTCGGTCATTTTCGTAACCAGTCTACTACTGCTTTGCGGCATTTCCCCTAGCAGTTCGGCCCAGATCCTGCCGGAGGCTGATCTGGAGTGCGATGACTCGGTGGAGATAGATCTCTCGAGCGGGGCCGGCAGTTCTCTGATTAGTTGCGAGTTGACGAATCCGACCTCTGGGGCCGAGACCGTGGAGCTCTCGTACCAAACCGGTGATCTGAATGCAGCCGGTCCGGAGAGCGTGACCGTCGGCGGCGGCCAGTCAGTGACATTCCAGATTGTGATAGCCTCGCCAACCGGGCAGTCTGCAGGGGCATACGAGGTCAACTTGAGTGCTGTCGTAACCGAGTGGAACGGGGTTCCCGTGACTGTCTTCGGATTCTCGGATGAAGAGGGGATCGAAGTGGAGGTGCTCCCCTACACCACGTGTTCTTCGTCCCGTCCTTCGGCCATCTTCGCTGAGGCCGGCGATGACGTTACCTTCTCCGTGGTGTATAGTTGCGATAGCAACGAGGACAGCAGCATGATGGTCTCCCTCCACCTTCTGGAGAAGGGCAGCACGCAGGAGGGGATGTGGCCATCGGGGTTCAATGACATGTCCGAGGGCGATTGCAATATCCAGAACCCGATGGGATCGGTCAACTGCGGTTTCGTCCTGACTACGCCTTCCAACCTTCAGGAGAAGTGGGAGGGTTGCCTGATCGTGGTCGATGAGACGACCAATCCGGGGTGGTCGTGCTCAAGCGACTTCGCCTTCACCCTGACTGTCAATGAGAAGGAGACTTTGGTCCCTTCAGTGGGGATCGACGTAAACGGCACGATCCTAGAGGACCTAGGCGTAACGGAGGAGAATCAGAAGTACTTCATCGGGGGGGGCGCGGGGCTAGTCGTCCTGTTCGTTTCGCTGGTGGTGCTGTTAAGACGCCGCCGTGGCTAGTGATTGTGCTCGTCCCCACCTTCGCTGGATGCCTCTTCCCAGCACGAATCTTCGGGGTCACTGGACGCTCCCTCCTCCTTCAGACACGGATGATGGTTGGTGAACACATCGACCTCGGTGAGCCATGGTTCAATAATCCAAGCATGAGTCATCCAATAGTTGCCGAGATGAATGTTAGTCCCATCGGATGAGTGACACTGCTCGTCACTGATGTCCTCTCCAATCACAAGGAAGCTAGAGTTTGTGAAACAAAGGGTTTCGTGTACATGCCACCAGTCGTTGTCGCCAGGAAACCCCTCTGGGGGATTTTCAGAATCGGTGCGCACGTACCATGCGAATCCTACCAGCTGCGCATCTTGGTCACTGCTGGCGTACATGAGGAACTCAGGACTCTCGAAATCGAACTCCCGGTCCAACCTAGTTCCAACAAACTCAGGATCTAGGGGGTCGAAGCCATCATTTTCCATCGAGAAGTCCCCGAGTCGGACGTGATGCGTGCCCATGCCCGTGGCATAGTCTACAGCCATGTGGAATCCATCTGCCTCGGCATCTGAGACCGTGGGCCACTGCATTGCCCACGCGATAGCGGCTTCGAACTGCTCTGAGAGGTCAATACAATCCTGCCATGTCAGCATCCCCTTCGTCATCCCTTCATAGGCAGGAGCTAAGTGATCGCCATGACCCTGGTCATCACCGTGACCGGATCCCGTCGAGTGACACCACCACGGACGCATCGACATGTCGACCTCGGAATCCGCACAGCCGTCACTGGTCGCAATCTCGTCGGCTGGTGTGAAAGGGCATGGGTCGTCGGAATCGACGAAACCATCTCCATCGCTGTCCCGCTGGCCGGATGAGCAACCGTTCTCATCCACATCCGTGCCAATCGGAGTCTGAGTACAAAGATCGTCGACGTCCGAGACGCCATCATCATCTTCGTCAGTGACCCCCACGCAACCAGAGATTGAGCCTCCGAGAAGCAGCAATACCATCAGTGTGGTTCTATGATTCACACTTCGAAGATTGTGCTTGAGATAATAAATCAATTCATTTATGACCTAGGGGTTATAGAACCACGAGGCACGGTTTCAAAGTGGAATGACCTCGAACAACACTGCGAAGTAATGGCTGATGCTCCCCCCGAGCACAAACAGATGCCAGATGGCGTGGTTGAACGGAATCCTCTCCGACAAGTAGAACACGACTCCGATAGAGTAGAGCGCGCCCCCTAGAAGAATCAGACCAATCCCATCCCAGCCCACCGAGTCAAACAGCGGTTTGATTACAATGACCGCCAGCCACCCCATGATGAGATAGGGCGCTGCTGAGACATAGTTCGGGGCTCGATGATTCGTGACTCTGATGATGATTCCTGACACAGCGCAACCCCAGATGAGGACGAAGGACGTCCAACCAATCCAGCCGTGGAGGTTCACGAGGACGAAGGGTGTGTAGGAACCAGCAATCAGCAGATAGATCCCAATGTGATCGGCAATCCTCATCTTATGCTTCAACTCAAGATTAGTAACGGCATGATACAGGGTAGAGCAAAGGTAGCAAGCGAACATGCATAGGCCGAAAGTCACGCTCGACCACAGTTTCCACGGATCGGCTGTCTGGTGCGCCTCGGTAGCGAGGAAGTACAGGCCTACCCCGGCGAGGATGACTCCCAGCCCATGTGTGATGACATTCGCAATCTCTTCCTCGGGTGAATAGTTGGAAACGTGCAACCTATGCAGCATTTCGCCCATCCATCACACCTCTGGAGCAACGGGCTCCTTGGAGGTTTAATAACCACATCTACTTTATCCTCTACATCAGTGATGGAGGGGCATCCAGACACTCGTGAGTCCGAACCCACGAGGGTCCAAACCGAATCAGAGGGTACCCATCCGATCACCCGTAATCGTATGGGTCCCCCTCTAATTCGATGCCGGGAGCATACCTATAGGTTAGTGATAACACCATAGTTTAGGTAGTAATATGGCGGAGCAGAAAATCAAATTCCCAGTATTCGATTATCAGGGTTTACCTATCCTCTTTGCAATATTAATTATTACTGGATTAGGGCGATGGTTCGCCCCAGGATGGTCTGCAATTGAGATTATTGTAAATTTATTTTGTTTTTCCCTCGGAGCTTTAGGGATGTGTGCATTCTTATTCCATAGGAAATATATCATTCGAATAGATTCCTCTGATCACATAATTTTTGGACAAGAATTCACGGAAAAATTCGATATCAAAAATAGAAAAATACCAATTATTGATTTATCCTATAGTACATACAAAGTGACAAGATCCATCGACGATTCACCTAGAAACTATACTTTGCGGATGGTGGAAATAATGGAAAACAAACAAACAATAATTAAAATGAAAGATTATGATATTGGCGAATATGATTCTGCTCCAAACTTCATTCAAAGATTAGCTCCGACTTGGAAAGAATCATTGAAATCAACTTTACCTGAATTATTCGAGGACGAATCCATCCCCTGACTACGATACCGCTCACACGCTACCCTCTGAGTCCTCGTGAGTCCGTACTTAGTTCGTGCTAGGTCCACTCCTCGAACCAACCGTTCAAGACTGGCGCCCTTCTTTGCAAATCATGGACATCAGGTCAATCCTCAATGTGGGAAGACTCGTTTTCATCTTCCTGTTCATTCTCTTTATCATCTTCAGCAGGACTTCCATGCTCCGAGACAACCCTCTTAGCGGCATCTTGGCATAGCCCCTCCACCCCTCAAACCAACCGTTCAAGACTGGCCCGTCCACGTATTCAGAACCCTCTGCGAGTCCGCTCACACGCTAGTGTCTGTTGCTAATTATTGCATTTAACGGCACTAGCCTAGGATGGTGACCACCCATCTAAGGAACAGCGCCGAGGCTGCCCCAACAGCCAAGGATGGGCCGAATGCAAAGCCGCTCACTGAGCTATAGAAGAAGAAGAGAGCGAGGGTCAGCAACAGGAAGGTTCCGAAGTCCAGTGCCTCGCTCCTCCCAATTCCTGAGTGATTGATGACGTGGTCCCTCTCCCTAATTGCGACCACCAAGGCCACTAGTGTGGTCAACAGGATGGCGTGGCCGACGAACCACCCGAAGGAATCGCCGAAAACCGAGACTAGGTCGTCCTGGAATGGTCCTAGCAGAGTGGAGGCGAGGTCGAACACAAAACTGGCGAGGGTGGTGATATTCTTGAATTACTCGCACTGAGAACCCGCATCGGAATACTACTCGTACCCCAGCTTCAGGTGTGCATCTCCGAATCTCTCCTCGTATGCCTCCGTGACTTGGCTTGAGAAGTACTCCTTCCACTTGCGTAGCTTTCCCGTCGAAATATGCGGATTCGAGGCGATTTGGTCTTCTCGCATCCTGTTCATGTCGTGGCTCCTGGCGATTTCCATGCACATTGGGATCGAGTCCTCTGGCATCCCTAGCCAACGGAATAGCTTGTCGAAAGACTTGTCGAAGTCTGAGACTAGCTCCTCCATCTTGATCGTCATGACGTTGTCGCTTTCCTTCCAATTGACCATCTCGTCAATGGTGATCCTGGCGAATCCGTCCATTTCGAAAATTAGTCCCTCGTCTGGGTCGAGTCCCCGAATCTTCTCTTGATAGGAAACGCCACCCAGTCGGGACACGAAATTCTCTCTAGTCTGCAGATCGCTGTGCGCTAGGGGCAGGGGGACCTGTGGGTGAGGGTAGTCCGGATCGGAGAAACCGGAATTAATGCACCACTTCTCTGAGCATCTCTGGTGGTAAAGGAAACCAGATACTATCACGTCTCTTGGATCCCGGATTATTCGTATTCCCCTTTTTCCGGAATCCAGGAACTCATGCGTCGCAGTACCGTGGATCACGTGCAGTAGATCTGTTTTGGCTGCGATGCCTGTCGCAATACCGCCCTCGCTATTGTACCTCCAGCCGATTTTTTCGGTTGACGCCATTAGCACCTTCCTGCAGAGGACGGTTGCGACCTTGTGGTAAGTCAAGACGAAAACCGGCTCTGCTGGCTTGCTCCCCAAGGCCCTTCTAGCACTCAAAATCATCTGCTTCGCAGTCCAAAGTCCCGGCAAGTACACGCAGATTCCCCATTGGAGCGTCCTGATGATTCAGAGATGAATGAATCGGTTTTGGATTTCTCATATCACGGAGCGTATTCTTTCGTCTAGTTGTGCGGCGTAGTTCTCGGGGGTGAGGCCAAGCTCCTCGATCCTAGAAAGCCCGGATTCGGCCCACTTTGACCTTGTCTCGGGATCTCTTGCTTCCATTATCGCCTTGCTCCAGCCAGCCAAATCCCCCCTAGCGACCAACCTTCCATTCACGCCGTCCACTATGGTGTCTCGATACCCTCCCTCTTCAACAAAAACCGGAGGTACCCCCAATGCCATGGATTCTATCGGAGTGAGCCCGAATGCCTCCCCGTTGGCCAGCCCTATTACCGCGGTCGACCTCTTCATCAGAGTGGCCAACTCCACGCTGTCTAGGTTCGACAAGATCTGCACATGGACTCCATGCTTTCTTCCAAATGCCGTTAGACTCTGGTTCTCAGACTCGCTTCCTCCCCCCACCCAAACCAGATCGACTGAGCAACCCACTAGATGCTCGACTGCTTCGAAGGCTCCCTTGAATCGGCTTATATTTCCAATGGAGACGACGTATTCAGAGTCATTTGACTCTCTCAATCGATCGATTATCTCGTCATCGTTTGCCGGGTTCTCCCTATCGAACTCGGATAGGTCTACTACTGGGAATAGGACTCCTCCCTTTATCCCGTATTCCTCCATTAGTTTGCCCGCGGAGTAGTTTGAATTGGCGCTGATAATCCATTTCTCGTTCTGCTTGAATCCTTGGAATGACGAGATTATCCTCCTTCGGTGATAGAAGGACTGGAGGGCGTGTACCACGCGTGCGCGCCACATTCCTGTTCCGTCCTTGTTGAGGTGGCTTACGCTATCGAACACCCCAGACTTCGACTCGTGAAAGTGAAGATGCAGTGGCTTGGAGCTTGGGACCATGGAAGTGAAGTCCATTGATCCTGCTCCGGTGGCTAAGTGAATGGCGTCAGCCCATTCGATTAGTTCCCCGAGGCCTTCGAGATTCTGCCACGCCTTCCCAGATGTTCGGTCTTGCTTCGCGGAAATCTCATTCCAGATTCCACCCTTCACCTCCCATTGGTTCTCGGGGCAGAGAACTTCTATGCCCAGAGATTCTACTTGCTGGCGTTGGCTTTCCAGAATGTTGAGGCAGCAGAATTTCACCTCGAACTTTCTGCTCAACGCAGGGAGGTTGCGGAGGAGATCCCGGGCGGCCCCGCCGTTTCTAACCATGGCTGCCTTGGAGACTAGGAGCCGTATAGCGCGTCCATTCATTGTCTTCGGGGGATTGTCGTTGATTTTTTGTTGTTCGGTAATAAGAATCTTGACAATTGTGCTCACATTGGAGTGCGATATCGCAAATCAAGCAGAAGGCCGGCTCTTGGATGTGTAACTTCCTCAACTGGAATATCCAAACAACTCGAAGTCTTTCTTGTATCTCCTTGATGTCGCTTCCCTGGTCTCATCGGAGAATAAGTCGGCTGCGGACTTTCCAGATGACTTGTTCAAGACTGGTAGCTCTCCAAATCCGTACTTGGCCCTAATCCCTTCGAAGTCAGATGGGAGATTCTCGAATTTGCCTATGAAATCGACCTTGTTTCCAGAGGCGAATACTATCTTGTGTTGAGATCTGAAATGCCTGTCACTAATTTTATCGGGAATTTTTGACACCTTCCTCACGAACTCATCGAAAGAATCATGATTCTTCAGATAGCCAAACAGATAGTTCGAGAAAATGAATGTCGACTCGTCATCTCTGTTGAACTTGGCACGATAGCAGGATGCCAGTCTCTCATACGGATCTCGGACAATTGTGAAGACGAAATACTGACCTTTCTTCTTTGGGATTCTTCCGTGTGAGAGATGGGAGGTGTGTTGGTGTATCTTGACGCCCTCGGGTGGGGTACCACAGATGGAGGTCTTGATCGACGAGCAAGCTGATTTTGCCACACTGGCGAAAATTACTTCCTTTTCATCGAGAATTATGAAATCTGGAGAGTCCAGTTCGCCCCTAATGACGGTCCTCGCCATGTCCCTTAGGAAGTGACGCATGTTCTTCAGGGAGAGTTTCATTCATCGTCCTCCGGTCGCTCTCGGCATCTCCAGAATGAGCATGTTATCCAAGAGGCGGGAACGGTCCGTTTTATGCCTATGCTTGCCAAAGACCGGCTCAGTCATGATGAAAGTGAAATGATATGCCCCCACCGGAACAGTGGAGGCGTTGAGAGTGGATGTTTTCTTGGTCGGCGCCCCAAAGGCCGGGACAACTTGGTTGTCAAATGTCTTAGATCAGCATCCTGGAATCTCGCTTTCCGAACCTAAGGAGCCGAACTTTGTCGCTTCGCACAAAGGTACGTTCGTGAGGGACGAGATGGAGCCCGATTGGCCCAAATACAGCGAATTCTTTTCGGGGGACGGAATGAAGATGGACGCATCCGTCCACACGTTTGCCTGCCCCATTGCTCCTGGGAGGATAAAAGCCAATTTCCCCGAGGCCCGGTTTGTTCTGTGTCTAAGGGAGCCGGTAGCCAGAACCGTGAGCCACTGGAACATGGTTCGAAGCACTGGCGAGGACAAGGAAAACAACCGAAGTTGGGAGAGTTTCGAGGAGGCCTGGTTGGACGATTCATTGCGTGTTGACTCCATGTATGGGACTTCGATGAGGAATTGGTTGGAGCATTTTGACCTAGATAGGTTCACGATAATCGATAGCTCGAGGATGAGGTCCGAACCAATTGAGGTAGTCAGAGAGGTCGAGGGGTTCCTCGGGATCGATGAATGGGACTATGATGTGAAGATGGGCAGACACGCTAACTCGGCCTCAAGCAACCGCAAGACCACGGTGGTTGGGACTATCGTGATGTTCGGCTTCTCACTGATTCCCGGGTTCGTCAAATCGCCAATCGTAAAATTCCTGCAAAGGAGAGATTGGAACATCTACAGATTGCCAATATTGAGCACGGAGGAAGGATACGTTCCATTGGTTGACCAGCATTATCTGACGTGCGGTGAAGAATTATGCGAGGAGATTGCGTTATTCGGTAGTTTGACTGGTTTCGATCACTCGAACTGGAAAAGCCAGATTCGAGGTCGTATGGGAGTCAGTTCCGAGAATGGGAGCGAATGACTTGGTTTCGCTTGCTGATGCCGGATGGCTCGTCTCGAGGGCTGGTTTGGGCGATCTGGAGTCGATTACACCGCTGGAAGGGGGGTGGGCCAATACCAACCTGCGCCTTTCCCTGAAGGATGGGTCCTCCTTAGTGCTAAAGGCCTGGTCTGCAAACACGGTTGAAAAGGTCAGGAGGGTCATTGACTGCCATATTCATCTGCACGAAAACGGGATCCCGACCACCGTTCCAATTATGCTCAATGACGGAAAGCGAATGGCCATCAAGGATGGGGTTGCCTGGACTCTGCTTCCGTTTGTTAGCGGAGGGATCCTAGGGCTAGACGATGGGTCTCTGAGAAGACTGGGTGAGGTTCAGGCAAGGATGCATCTCATTCCTGTTGCAGATTGCTTTCCTGAGGATTACAGAATGGGCTTCGATCTCTTTGATGAAGTGATTTCGCTGTCTTCCGAGACGGGAGGGTTCGATCCCTTTGTCGAAATGTTGTCTTCTCAGATTGCTGAATTGAGGGGTGGTTTCCCCTCGAATCTCCCTCGGGGGGTCCTCCATGGCGATTTGTTCCCCGACAACGTAATCGGGAGCGGGGGGGGAGTATCTGCAATTCTCGATTTGGAAGAGGCTTGGATTGGGCCGATGGCTTTCGATCTGGCAATGTCATGCGTCGGATTCGGATGGGACGGGGCAGAACCGGTATGGAGTCGATGGAAGGCTCTGTTCGATGGTTACCAGAGTGTCAGAAAGCTAACCGAAGAGGAGCTAGCTTCACTTCCCTTCCTTCACCGATTTGCTACTCTCTCAATTGCCGCCTGGAGATTCTGGAAGCACAATCTGAGCGAGCCGGACGAAACACTCTCAGGGAGATATTTGGAAATGGTTGATAGGCTAAATGTGGAGATAGATTTTTCCGAGGTCTTGGGATGAATGGTTTGGTTCACTCGATAAACATCAGTTCGGGTGGTGTGCCCAAGAGTTCCGTGGGGTCTGCCAAGGTCAGCAAGAACGGGGTCGAGGGTGATTTCAACGTGTTCCGAGAAAGTCGGGGTGGGGATCCCAGTAGAGCGGTCTGCATCTTCTCCCTTGAGAGAATCGAGGAGCTGAGGGGAGAGGGGCATCCAATAGAAGTGGGGTCAACCGGGGAGAACCTCACACTCCGGGGCATCCAGTGGAGCTCTCTGGAAGACGGCATGAGATTGGAGATCGGCGATGCGATTCTGGAGCTTAGCGAGCCCTGTGCCCCCTGCTCAAAGATCGGCGAGTCGTTCATGGAGAGGAGGTTCGGCAGGGTCGACCACGAGCAGGAAGAGGGTTGGTCGAGATGGCTGGCGCGAGTAGTGCAAGAGGGGCTAGTCTCGATTGGCGATTCCGTGAACATCATTATCAGTCCGGAGAAATGAGGTGTTGGCAATGAGCGTGTCACCGGGAGCGGAAATGATCGAGGAGCTGGTCGTAGTGGTCGCGGACACCATCCCCGAGGGGGATGAGGATGGCCTGTGGAGGGCTTTCCGAAGGGCCTTTGCAATCTGCTTACCCTTGCTTCCCATAGGATATCTGATCATGTGGAAGTTAGGATATCTCTGAAATAGACCAGCGTAAGCTCGCGAACAACGGTCGAGAACCTCACGATCAGCGGGCTTGACTGGGATAGCCTGCGAGTGGGGGTGAGATCGGAGGATCCTCGAGGAGAATCGCCCTGGGTGGTCTAGATGGTACGCCTCGGTCATTGAGGAAGCAATCGTTTCCGCCGGAAATTCCGTGAACACAGTTATTACATCAGATAATAGGGGCATCTCATGATGATGAGTACGCCTGGAAGCAGAATCGGTTTCTTCCAAAGGATTGGAAGGGGCTGGAAGATGACTAAACTTGGCATGGCCGTGGTGAGGGCAGACCCGGAACTGATGGTCTACACACTCCTTTCGGCTGTCTTCTCGATGGTGACTGCGGTGGCGGTCATTTCGGGATCCATTGGGCTCGAGGCAGTAATCGATTCCGAAGCCGCAACGGCCCAGGAAGAGGACCTAGTCACCGCCGCGCATCTGGGTATGGCGTTCGTGGGCTATCTCGTCATATCCGTAATCACTGTTTTCTGGAACGCCGCGATTATCGCGAGCGCGTACGAGCGCCTCACTGCCGGGACCAATCCGAGCTTCTCCTACGGAATCAAGCAGGCAACGAAGTGCCTCCCGCAGATACTTGTCTGGGGGGTGATCTCCGGTACGGTCGGTATGTTGCTGAAAATCCTAGAGGGGGTTGCGCGCGATGGCGATTCGCCCATTCCGCTTCGAATCGTGGCCGGTCTGGCCACGTTCGTTATCGGCGTGGCCTGGTGGATGGCGACCTTCTTCATCGTCCCGATTCTAGTCCTAGAGAGGGCCGGAGTCCTCGACGGGATGAAAGAGAGCCCCAAACTGTTCAGGGAGACCTGGGGGGAGGACGTTGGCTCCCACATCGGAACTGGTATTCTCCAGGGCATTGTCATCTTGCTATTGGTGTTGATAGTTCTCCCCCTTGTGTTCCTCGGCGAAGCCGGAGGTGTGTTGGCAGTGGTGATAGTCTTGCTTGGAATCGGGCTTTCCGTACTGTTCTTCACCACCGTCGAGTCGGTGAACAGGGCGTCTCTGTTCTACTACGCCAAGACCGGGGAGATTCCCCCGATGGCACAGAAGGTCGGCATCGAGTTCTGACGGGAACCCCCCCGAGTATCGAGTTCGCCATCGTGAAATACGAAGGGCGGCACAGAACGGCCCCGAGCAGAGGTACCCGAGCGGTCAAAGGGGCTGGGATGAGGTCCCAGTGCGTAGTGCTTCGCAGGTTCGAATCCTGCCCTCTGCACCATTAATGAAGGCCAATCCAAACGGCCACTGCGAACAGTGATGCTCCCATTGCCCTATTGAGTGCGATAGCGGAACTCGGAGTGGTGAAGGCCCTTCGCAACACGGTTCCAAACGCTGCCCATGACATCACGGCGGGAAGCCCAAAGATCACATTGAAGAGCACCAACATTGCCTTTCCAGCGAACCCAGCTCCGAAGAGCGATCCGAAGGTGGTCATTAGGACGAGGAAGTGAATCCATGCCTTGCCGTTCACGAACTGTATGGCTACCCCAGTAGAGAAGCCAAGTCTCTCTTTCTCCTGTGACCCCTCGTCCAATGGATCGGATGTTGCGATTTTGTAGGAAAGGTAGGCGATGTATCCAGCACCGATGTAGGTCAGGATGTCGAAGAACTCCTGGTTGTCCTCGATGAAGACGGTAGCTCCGCCCACAAACAGCCCTAGGACGGACCAGCCGACGGCCATGCCCGAGATTAGAGTCAGCGTACCCTTGAATCCGTGCTGGGACCCATGGGCTGCGCATAGGACGTTATTGGGGCCGGGGCTGATGCACATCGGGACGATGAACACAAGGGTGGCGATCAGAAGTGCCATGTCCATGACAAACACCCATTCACAATTGGCTTGCTCTCAGAGCCTGGTCGATATCGGACCACAGGTCTTCGACGTCCTCTATCCCGACGCTCATCCTGACGAACCCGGGGACGATTCCGGCCTCGAGCCTGACTTCCTCTGGGACAAAGGAGTGGCTGGTGTTGAAGGGGCACTCCACTAGGCTCTCGATTCCTCCGAGGCTTGTTGCCTCGAAAACAATCTCAAGGGCTCGGATGAATCGCAAGGCATTCTCATCGCCCCCCTTCACGGCGAAAGACAGCATGCCCGTTCCCTTGGGTGCTATCCTCTTAGCGACCTCGTAATCGGCGAAGCTCGGCAGGGAGGGGTGGTTTACGCTCGTGATGGCTGGATGCTCCTCCAGTCTGCGGGCTATCTCGGAAGAGTTGGAGGCGTGAATTGGCATCCTAGCATGCAGCGTTCTCATCCCCCTCTCCAATAGGTAGCACATATGTGGATCAGCGGCACCCCCGAATCTGGCTTTGGCTTCGAAAACCCCCCTGATTAGATCCTCCTTGCCGACGACGATGCCGGCTGTGAGATCGGTGTGCCCATTCAGGAATTTTGTACCCGAGTGGATTACAAGGTCGAAGCCCATTGGAATTGGGCGGCACGCCCAAGGTGTCGCGAAGGTGTTGTCAACGATTGAGACCAGTCCATGCTTCTTGGCTATGGATGCCATCTCTTCCAAGTCACAGACCTTGAGGACGGGGTTTGTGATGGTCTCGACATAGAGCACCTTTGTATTCTCATTAATCGCAGCCTCGAAGGAGGCGGGGTCTCTGATGTCGGCCATCGTGACCTCGATGCCGTATCTCGGCAAATCGGAGGTCATAAGGCCGTATGTTCCCCCATAGATATCGGCGGAAGTCACCACGTGGTCCCCCTTGGACAATAGAGAAAGCAATGTGGATGAGATTGCTGCCATTCCACTGCCGAATGCCTCACCATCCTCTGCACCCTCAAGAGCTGCGACCTTGGCGGCGACTGCTTCTGAGTTGACGCTGGAATATCGGCTGTAGAGAAGTGTGTGTTGACCTCCCGTCTCCATCCACTTCCGATATCTCTCATCGGTAAGCTTGTATGTAGAGGTGGTGAAAATCGGAGTGACTGCCGAACCCTCTATGTTGTTGGTGCCCGACCAAACAACCTTGGTGGAAAACTCGCGTTTAGAGAACTTGTCATCCATGGCACGCGATTGACCGGTTAGCAATAACGATACTCATTCCATTCCAATGGCATCAAGCACGGATTGGATGTTTGGTTCGACTACTACGGAGCTTGCCTTGGCATTCTCTATCGCTATTCCCGGGTCCTTCAGACCGTGCCCGGTAACTGTGACCACCACAGTAGATTCGGGGAGAATGACCCCCCTAGAATGGCTCTTGACGATGCCAGCAATACCGGCTGCTGAGGCTGGTTCGACAAAGATGCCCTCTGTCCTGGCAAGCAACCTGTGAGCATCGAGAATCTCGTCATCGGAGACGCAGTCTATTGCTCCCGACGACTCTTCCGAGGCTCTTACTGCTTGTTCCCAGCTTGCTGGGTTGCCTATCCTGATTGCCGTTGCTACGGTCTCTGGAGAGGCAACCACGTGCCCCTTGACAATCGGTGCTGAGCCCTCTGCCTGCCAACCCATCATCATAGGCAGTGAAGTGGATTTGCCCGCGTCCCTGTACTCGTTATATCCCATCCAGTAAGAAGTGATGTTTCCTGCGTTTCCAACCGGCAAGAAGTGCATGTCAGGGGCATCTCCGAGTTCGTCACAAACCTCGAACGCAGCCGTCTTCTGGCCCTGAATCCTAAAGGGATTGATACTGTTGACGATCTCGATATCGTCCCTCGTACCCAACTCCCTGACCAAATCCAATGCATCATCGAAATTGCCTCTGACTTCTATCGTCTTGGCACCGTGAATCAGGGCTTGGGCCATCTTCCCATAGGATATCTTTCCCTCTGGGATCAGAACTACGCAGGTCAATCCAGCACGAGAAGCGTAGGCTGCTGCGGAAGCGCTGGTATTGCCGGTACTAGCACAGACAATTACCCGGACCCCGTTCTCCACCGCTTTGGTCACTGCCATGGTCATGCCACGATCCTTGAACGAGGCCGTGGGATTGAGTCCCTCGTATTTGACGAACAACCTGAAGCCCCCTCCTAGGGCCTGAACTAGGTTATGCGATTGGATGAGAGGAGTGTTGCCCTCGTTTAGTGAAATGATGCAGGTCTCCTCTGAAACGGGCAGGAACTCCCTATAACGCTGAATGACTCCGTGCCCTCCCATGGTAGCCGCTACCCGTAATTACTCCATGAACCTCCCTATAGGTGCTCCAATGATTACCCGAATAGGCACTAAGTGGAGCCTATCCTACCGGCCACGGACAAGCAGGACGCAACTACTGGACCTATTGCCAATGCGAAGAAGACCGTGCCGAATCCAAAGGTACCTCCAAGGACGACCCCGACGAGCAGGACAGAGACCTCTATCGTGATCCTGACTCGCCCGATTGGAACTCCGGTCACCCTCTGCAATCCGGTCATCCAACCGTCTCTTGGTCCCGGCCCCAGGTTTGTCGTCAGGTACATCGCACTGCCAATTCCAATCAGCAATATCCCTAGCAATACTTGGAGCAAGGCTACCAATTCACTTCCAGGGGGAGGGATGAGTGGGACCATGACCTCTATCGTAGCCGCTATGATGATTGCATTGAGAACGGTACCGATTCCTGGGGTCTCCTTAATCGGTATCCAGAGGAACAGGACTGCGACGCTAACGATGAAGGTTGCCTGACCAATGGAACCCCCGAACACATTGGCAAGCCCCTCTGCGAGGACCGTCCAAGGTGTGTTCCCCTCGTCCGCTACAATCAGAATCGCGTCTCCCAGGCCAAACAGGAACTCCCCGATAACGAGGATTGCCAGCGTTGAGAGTCGTGGTCGCGTATTCATTGGGTCCTTCGAACTCCACCAAGTGGAGGGGACCTTCTTTGCTGGGCGCAGGAAATCCACTAGGCCCATGGTCACGAAGAGGGTTCACCCTTCAATCCAACTGGCATAATCCGATGTCGTTTCGGCATCCCAAGCGACGATCTGGGGCGTATCATATGGGTGAGAAGCGAGAATTGCCTCGACCAGCCTTTCCTTGTTGTGAGTGGAAGTCTTTAGCTGGACTCTCCACTCCTCTGTACTCTCCAATGATTCTTCCCATCTGTAGACAGAAGTAATTCTGGACCTCTGAACACATGCTGCAATTCCATCTTGGACTAGGGAAGAGGCCCACGTGCCGACGATGGGCTCTGTCCATTCTCCGGGCAAGGTCGTCTGAATGATGCAAATAGTGTCTGCCATGTTTGTCGGAGGGACAATTGACGGATGAACCCGATGGCATACTTTGAATGATGGTGCCTCTCCCATCCTAACTAGGATGAAGACTTGGGAAGGGCCGATAGACACAGGAGACGTTCCAGGGAACGGGAGTTCCTTCGATGTCATCGTAGTTGGAGGTGGTCCGAGTGGCGCTGCCGCGGCCTCTTACAACGCATTGAATGGCTGCAAGGTGCTTCTAATCGAGAAGGATTTGTGGCCTAGGGACAAGGTATGCGGGGATGCCGTTGGAGGCAAGTCGCTGTCTCACGTCAAAGAGCTCGGTGTGAAGGAGATGGTCGAGTCTACCCCTCACTTCATGGTCGACTCGATCGTGTTCGGTTCGGCGAATGGCAGCACCGTCAAGGTGATGCTGCCCCAAGACGAGTTCGAGAAGAAGATGGCGGGCTACTCGCTGCCCAGGATGCAATTCGACTACATGATGTTCAAGAGGGCCACCGAGATTGTCACCAGTGCTGGCGGTTCGGTAATCCAAGGCTTCAACGTGAAGGAGGTGCTTGAGGAAGGGGGGCAAATTACTGGAATCTCTGGTAGTTTCGGTGGTAGATCGTCTGAGAATCCAACTTTGAGTTTCTCTGCAGCGCTTACGATTGGCGCTGGCGGGTACAGGTGCCCCGTAGCCACGAAGCTGGTGGAAGGGATACATGGAGAGCCTATGAGGGACGATGATCACTACTGTGGAGGTTACAGAGAGTACTGGGAGGGAGTGGGTGGCTTCGATGGGAGCAATGGCCCCATTGAGATTCACTTCATTGAAGGCGTCATTCCCGGATACTTCTGGCTATTCCCAGTCCGAGAGGGAGTGGTTAACGTCGGAATAGGGATGGTCATCTCTGAGCAGAGGAAGCAGACTGGGGCCAGCAAGTCCCTGAAGAAGAAGCAGCGTTGGGTGATCGAGAATCATCCTGTTTTCAAAGAGCGCTTCAAGGGTGCCAAGATAGTCGAGGGTTCTCAGAAGGGATGGCAGCTTCCCTTTGGATCCCCCAGGAAGAACCCGCCCTCCTACCAACCGAGAAGGACTGCGGGAGCGGGAGTGATGTGCGTCGGGGATGCAGCCAGCTTGGTCGACCCATTCAGTGGGGAGGGGATAGGAAACGGCCTTGTCTCTGCGAAGATGACTTCGAAGTACTTCGACAAGGATTCCCATGCCGATGGTTTTCCCGAGGAGCAGGCGATCGAGTACATGAATGATCTATGGGGAACCCTGGGCAAGGAATTGACCAACTCCCACAGGCTGCAGAAAGTAGTCAAGTGGAAGAGGCTGATGAATTGGTTCGTCGGCAAGGCATCCAGGAAGAAGGAAATGGGCGACATGCTGACTGGGATGATTGCCGACAAAGAAGCCCAGAAGGCTCTCTGGAGTCCTTGGTTCCTATTCAAGACTATATTGTTGCCATGATGTGATTGGAACGTGGAAAGCGAGTTAGACAAGTCTCTCGATGGGGTCGCTGCCATCTTCTTGGATCTGGATGGCACCATCTACCTGGGAGACAGCCTAATCGAGGGGGCCTCGGAGTTCCTGAACAGACTAGAACAGAGGGGCATCAGGAGGTTTTTCCTCTCTAATAACTCTAGCAAGTCAGTAGGGCAATACCTGGAAAAGCTCGGGGGTCTGGGTATCGACGCCCATGAAGGGGAAGTGCTACTTTCGACTCATGATCTAATTGCATGGCTAACCGACAAAGGAGTCGCCGACACGTTCCTAGTGGGGACCGAGGGGATGAGGGCGATGCTCGAAGAAAGTGGGGTTTCGACAGCCTCAACCGATCCTGAATTCGTGGTTCTGGGATATGACACGGAGATCAATTACGAGAAATTGGCCACCGCTTCCATGCACCTCCACAGTGGGGTTCCAATGGTGGCGAGCCACCCCGACATGGTATGCCCGTCGCCCGATGGCGGGCTACCTGACACCGGTGCCTACATGGCACTATTCGAAGCCACCACCGGAGTAAGGCCGAGCCATATTTGCGGTAAGCCAAACAAGGGGATGATCCTTCACAAAATCGATGAGCTGGGGCTGGATCCGTCCAATTGCGCAATGGTGGGTGACCGCTTGTATACAGATATGGAGATGGCCGATAGAGCAGGGGTTCAAGGCATACTGGTACTATCTGGAGAGGCAACGAGAGAGGATTTGGAGGAAAGTGGTCTGAATCCCTCGCTAGTTGTGGATTCGGTGTCATCCCTGGCTTGATTGGTTCGCTCTTTTCTAGAGCGAGGTAGAAGGATATGGGGCAATCGGGTCGTCCTAGTAGTGGGAAGCGTTACTCGAACGTAACTAGTTCGGGGGGTTAGTACTCCCCACAGAGTGGCTCCAGCCATCAAAACTGCACCCAGAGAAATAGATAAACTCGAGTTCTGCGGCAGCGGGCATGGAAGGGGTGCTATCGAGGGCCGGTAGGTCGATTCACAGAAGGAGATCCCTGATTATTGCCGCTTCGATTGCTTCAATTCTGGTTTCTGTGATTCTGATATCCCAAGGGAACGAGTTCGATGACGGCAATGCTCCACCGTCTTCCATAGAGTCGGGCAGGGCCCTGGAGCTGGTCAGTGAAGAACTACCTGTAGTGTCAACGAATAGCGTGAACTACATCTTCACTCACGAAACGCTCGATTGGGATGACCCGTCTTTCGAGCAAGCGGTCAGAGAGAGTCTCAAGGGATTGGATGAGATTTCCCTAGGTGTTCTAGAGGTTAGTCTGGCCTATGACAATCCCGAGGACCCGTTTCACCTGGCCCGTCATGTCTCCATCGACGGACATAGGGTCGCCGCATTCGTGAAATTCAACGGTACTGAGGAGGAGATCTCCAAGGAGGTTGCCGACATCAAGTCGGCCGTGGACAGCGATGAGTTGGAAGTTCTCGTTTCTGGCAGTCTCATAATCGATTCCGACTTCGATCGGATGCTCGAGGAAGATCAGATCAGAGCAGAGATAATTGGGATCCCACTGTCCATGATCATCCTCCTCTTCGTCTTCAGGACGGTTGTTGCCTCACTTCTCCCCATGGCGGTAGCAATGTGCATGTTTCCCATGGCCACTGGTCTGGCATTCTATGTCTCTCGGTGGTTCTCGATGACCCAGTACTCGGTCTCGATGATTTCACTGATTGGCATTGCAGTCTCGATAGACTACAGCCTGTTCATGATTAGCAGGTTCCGAGAGGAGCTTGGGAAGGGGCAGGACGTAGAGGGGGCTCTGGCTACGATGATGTCAACTGCGGGTCGAGCAATACTGTACTCTGGTGCGACCGTGGCAGTGGGCCTGTGCACTCTGTTTTACTTCACAGCGACACACATGCCATCCATGGGGATGGGCGCATTTCTAGCGGTCCTTGGGGCCTTGGTTTACTCGCTTACTCTGCTTCCGGCATTGCTTTCGCTGGTTGGGCATCGTATAGACAGCCTGCCAGTCCCTTTCCCATGGAGGGAGGGGGAGGGTCGCTTCTGGGAGGAGTTCTCTATGAAGGTAATGAAGAATCCTTTGAGATGGCTTGTCCCTTCGATGGGCATCCTGCTACTGATGGGGGCACCTTTCCTTCACGTGGAGTTGACTGCAGGCGGGCTAGATACCCTGCCTCCAGACCTGGAGTCCAGACGGGCCTACGAGATTCTGGAGGAGGAGTTCCCAGCCTTCACCGCCTCGGTCGTTCCCTTGGTGGTTGTCTTCGAGGACGGCCAAGACCCGTTCTCCAAGACTCTTTCCGTTGGGATCTCAGAAATGTGCCAGGAGGTGGAGAACGTGTCAGGGGTGGTGAGCGTGGATCACCCCCTCTGCAATCCTTCCCTATTCGACACGGAAATTGACCAGTGGCCACAAGAGCAG
>Ga0315322_10000836_pt1 | contig 23520 bp, 17 predicted proteins | sample M110021515metaG_FD_203461 | JGI IMG/M metagenome (GOLD analysis project Ga0315322, IMG submission 203461) | Ammonia-oxidizing marine archaeal communities from Monterey Bay, California, United States - M1 100m 21515 | ecosystem: Environmental > Aquatic > Marine > Intertidal zone | place: USA...
TACTGGAAGCTTTGAGCAAGCCCTGGCACACGCTATACAAGTCGATCGAATCGCTTGCCGAAGACCGCAAGGGGCTACGGGAAGGCCTTGAAGAATTGAAGGCCGAGTTCGCCAGCGAGGTCGAATCCTACAGGTCTGAGAGGGAGGAGCTAGTCAAGCGCATCTCTGATTTCGAAGCGCACACGAAAGGCCTGCAAGACAAGCTCGATGACAGCTTGTACCGAGGCGACAGCCCGAAGATCTTCAAGCTGGCGAAAATTGCGAAGCGAATCTCCTCGGGCGCGAAAGGTGAAGAGTAGTTTTCGAACAGCCCGGTTTTGTCGGTCGCCGATGACGCCTAAGGGTCACCCTCAATCAGGTCGATCAGCTTCTTCCTTGCCGGATGGGGTGTAGGGTCGGCGCGTGGCACTCAGCGGTTCCATGGGGGATCTGAAGCGCAGTGCCAAGGCCATTTGGCAAGATTCATCCAAAGACAAAATAGCACCCGAGAACAGCATGCAAGTACTGGACAAGGTGTGCGTACTCGGACGAGACTGGGAGCCAATATGCAGATCAAGAAACACCGCAAGTCTATCACCTTGGCCGCCTTCCTCGCGGGCTCGCTTGGAATCGGAAGCGCTTGCGTCTCGACCCCTGAAGATATCGGACTTGTAGAAGGACGCCTTGCGGCCTGCCCATCATCGCCGAACTGCGTGTGCAGCGAGGACGGTGACGGGTCGATCGCTCCGTTGGCCTACACTGGTGACGGGAAGATTGCGTTTCTCTCGCTCCTCGATCTGTTGGAGTCGCAACCCCGGGTTGATCTAGTTACGGTGGAAGAGGAGTATGCTCACGCTGTTTTTCGCACTCCGCTTCTGAGATTTCGAGACGACCTTGAGCTGCGACTCGACAGCGCGAACTCGGTGATTCAAGTGCGCTCGTCTTCGCGCGTGGGGCACTCGGACATGGGTGCGAACCGGCGGCGAATCGAGAGTCTACGCGCCCTATGGAGACTCTCTGAAACCGAGTGATTCGGCATGTGGAGCGAGCCCAAAGATGGGCTAGGAGTTGCTGTACGACTACCCGCTGCTCCAGCGCTCGATGTAAGTGCCAACGCGTATTTTTTTTTGCGCGTGTTCACTGCCCGCAGCCCGGGCTTCGAAACCAAGGCCCTCGGCTTCTCGCACAGAGGCGTTATCATGGCGCACCATGATTCCACCCCTATCGATACTCCGCCTTTCCGTTCTTAGCACCGGGCTCATTTGGGCCACACTCTCGAGCTTCTCGCCGAGCTCTAGTTTTTTACAAGATGGCCCGGCTTCCCGCCCTAGCCAAGCGGAGCGGACCAACCCCAACACGGTGGTTTGGGAAGGAACCGAAGGGCCTGGCCTGGGCAAGCACATTGTCTTCTTGGCGGGGGATCACGAGTACCGCGGCGAGGAGTCACTGCCCGCTCTCGCTCGCATCCTTGCGAAGAGCTACGGATTCAAGTGCACGTTCATCGTGACTACCAATGCCGAGACGGGGTACATCGAGCCAGGCAGCAGCCACATCACAAACTTAGGTGTCTTGCGCGACGCCGATTTGATGGTTGTCTTCCTGCGCTTTCAGCACTTTGCCGACGAGCAAATGCAGCACATCGACGACTACCTGCAGACGGGAAAACCGGTCATCGGCTTGCGCACTTCAACGCATGCCTTCGCTGGACTCAAGGGGAAGTTCGAGCGCTACAACGAGGGCTATGCCGGGTACGGCGACGAGCCTGGGACCGAGGGCGATTCGTGGAAGCAGGGCTTCGGCGAAGAGATCCTTGGCGAACATTGGGTCGGTCACTTTGGTGGCAACCACACGCAGAGCTCGAACTTGCTCCTAGAGCCCGGTCAGCATGGCCATGCGATCTTGCGCGGTGTCCTGAGACCCCATGCGGTCACGGGCGGCTACGTGGGGCATCCGGTTGAGGGCAGCACGACTCTTCTGCGGGGGCAGGTCCTTGACGGAATGACACCCTCCTCGCCCCCTGCAACGAACGAAAAGCAGCTGGTGCAGCACTCGGTGGCATGGGTCCGGACATATCAGCCAGGCAACGCCAAGTCGCGCGTATTTGCGACCACGCACGGCGGTTCCGAGGATCTGCTGAGTCCCGACTTCCGCCGTTTGATTCTCAACGCACACCTGTGGTGTTTGGGTTTGGAAGAGTCCATCCGCCCCGACGGCCCGATCGACTTCATCGGCCCGTTCAACCCCGTCACGTTTAGCTTCGGCGGGTACCGAAGGGGCGTGAAGCCTAGCGATATCGAGGGTTTCGAGACGCCGATCTACGACGCGGCCAAAGCGACTTCGGACGAGAAGTGAATCTCGACTAAAGTCCTGACGTTCAACTCGCACGCGCAGCCGTAGGGCAGAGGTTGTTGTGCTCTTCAACTTGGAGCGGAACCGGGGCGTTGCGTGACCGGAATGGTGCTACCCGCCTTGGTTGTGATGACTGCCTGGTGTCGGTAGAGTGAGTTAGTGCGAACTCGGGTGCGTTTTGCGCACCAACGTCTAGCGAAGAGCTCTGATCGCCGCTGGAAATGCGCCCTCGCGGTCCTAGTGTGCACCCTTCACATCTGCCCCCCTCTCGAGTTACTTCATGATTTCCACGCTTCGATCACGATTATTTTCGACCATCCTCCTTGCCACTCTGGCCGGGTGTCAGACCTCGCCTGGCGCTCACCGTTACGAGGGCTTCGGCAACTTCGAGCGTCCGATTACTACAAGCTCCTCGGAGGCTCAGGAGTACTTCAACCAGGGCATGCAGCTGCTCTATGGATTCAATCATGACGAGGCCATTCGCTCTTTCCAGCAGGCGGCTTGGCTCGATCCAAGCTCTCCCATGCCCTGGTGGGGAGTCGCCTATGCGAACGGCGTCAACATCAACAATGACAAGATGACTGCCGAGAATTCTTCGGATGCGCGCTCGGCGGCCGACAAGGCCATGGAACGCATCGATGCGGCAAGCCCCAGTGAACAAGCGCTGGTTCGCGCCGTTGATGCGCGCTACTCGCTTCCCATTCCCGACGATCGCGCGCCCCTAGACCAGGCCTATGCCGCAGCAATGGGCGAGGCTTTTCGCGCGCACCCAAATGATGCCGACATCGCAGCGATCTATGCGGATGCTCTCATGAATCTGCAACCCTGGGACTACTGGGAAAACGATGGGCAACCCAAGGGCCGGGCGCTCGAAATCATGAGCGTCTTGGAGGCGGCGATGGAGCTTGATCCCAGCCATCCTGGAGCGAACCACTTCTACATTCACACTGCGGAGGCGTCAAAGGATCCCGATCGCGCGGTTTTGGCAGCGGACCGCCTGCGGCACCTAGTTCCGGGCTCTGGACACCTTGTCCACATGCCCTCGCACATCTACATTCGTGTCGGGCGCTACTCGGACGCGGTTGAGAGCAACCGCGCAGCAGTCGAGGCAGATCGCACGTACTTCGCGACGGCACCAGCGCCCGCCATGTACGCCATGTACTACGCCCACAATCTACACTTCTTAGCCTATGCCGCGATGATGTCCGGCCGCTACGAGGACGCCATCACGGCAGCGCGCGCACTCGAGGCAGAGATGCCAAAGGACGCCCTGCGCGAGTACGCAGGGCTGGTCGATGGCATTATGCCCACCACCCTCCACGTCTTGATCCGCTTCGGAAAGTGGGAACAGGTCCTGTTGGAGCCAGAGTATGAGGATTGGCGCTTTATCAGTGTCGCCACTCGGCTCTACGCCCGCTCGATCGCAAACTCTGCGCTTGGCCAAACCGCCGAAGCTCGCAAGGAGATGGAGCTGTTCTTCGAGGCCGTGGCCAACATTCCCGAGGAGTGGCATGTGCTAGACAACCAAATCGGAGAGGTGATGCCGATCGCCACTGCGATGATCGAGGGGGAGCTGCTCTATCGCGAGGGTCGCTTCGACGAGGCCTTTGCGGCGCTCCGCTTGGGCATCGAGGCAGAGGATGCGCTGGTCTACGTCGAGCCGCCAGCGTGGATGTTGCCCGTGCGTCATGCACTGGGAGCTTTGCTGATGGGGGTCAACCGTTTCGAAGAAGCCGAGGCTGTCTACCGCGAAGACCTAAAGCACCTCCGCAACAATGGCTGGGCGCTTCTGGGACTTCAGAAGTCCCTGCTTGCACAGGGCCGGGATGACGACGCTAAAGCTCTAGAGGCCAAGCTCGAGGCAGCCTGGATTGACGCCGACGTTATCCCGCAGTCGTCGTGTTACTGCGAGCCCGGCGTCGTGGCAACTCCCTAGGGCTCGCGAAGGCGACTCCACGCCGGGCTTGCTTGTTCCGCCGAGAGGGAATCACTCATCGACTAAGACTGGTTCGGATGCGGTTGTGGATTCGATCCTCGCAATGATCACCATGTAGGCGTTGTTGTTCAGGACGTCGTGGAAGGCGTCATCGTTTTGCATCGGGCAGGCTATTGGCTGAATACGTTCGGCCTTGGCGGCGGATACCGTCGTTCAATCACAATAGGATTCCTTCGATAGTCCCTGTGTCGCCGATGCATAGTGCACCCTCCAGAACTTCATATGTGCCGGAGAAGGTGCCATTGAAGCCCGTGGAGTCAAAGCCAACAATGGCGAAGACTTGAATCGTGATAGAGCCGTCTGTGAGGACTCCATCGAAATGCGGCACGTCCACGAATCCACCTGGATTGAAGGACGCGTCAACAGTCAAGAGAGCGGGGCATAGGAAGTCGACTAGCGCAGCAGTCCCCTCAAGAGCAGTGGGGGGGCCTCCTCCTTGGGTTGGGTTCGCTTGGAGGAACTCAATCGATAGAGGGCCACTCCCACCGCGGTTGTGGGAGGTCCACCCCCCCTCCCAATTTCCTGTGAGGTCAAACGTAAAGCCGGTCGGACCACTACTGTCCAAGTAAGCATCATCGCCGCAGCCCGTGATGGCGAGGCCCAGAGCGATAACGGGTATCATCAAAAGCAGGGACTTGTTCATGAGCTAGTACCGTTTGGATATGCGAAGCAACTGGGTTGGCGAGGCGATGTGCGCCTCGCCCCTTCGAGAAAACCCGAGTCTAGACTCTATGTGCAGGGGGCGTCTTTAGCAAGCAGGGACCCCGGTGGAAGGGGAGGGGCCGCACCCGGTCCCTGGGGGCCTTCGATTCACCCGACAATAGATGGGCCCATCGCGCCTCGCTAGGCGAATTAAATGGCGAGGGCGCTTGGGTTCGCGATCGAACCCAAGCGCCCTCGTTTAGAGCAAGGCAAAGCTAGTTAGAGCTTCACTTTCTCAAGGTGCTTTTCGCATGCAGCGCCCTTGTTCGCCCGGCACTTAGGACATTGGGCTTTGTAGCCAGGCTTGCGGCCATCGATCAAGCCCTGCGCGGCGGCCCTAGCGTGGTTGGCGATATTGGTATCGCCGCACTTCTTGAGGATGGCCTTGTAGCCCTTTACGGCTTCGAGATACTCCCCGTCATCCGCAAGAGCCTTCGCCTCGAGGTAGAGCTTGCCTCCGGCGATCTCTTTCTTGTAAAGCTTCTCGTCCTCGAGTTTGTCCAGTATTACCTGCGCTTCTACAGCACCGGGAAATAGGGAATCCTTGCCCAAGTACTTTGACGCGAGTTCGACGCCTTCGTGCCAGTAGCCAAGCTCGATCGCTTTGTTTGCGGCAAGGAAATCCTTCTCGCTGGTTTCGATGAGGAAGGCGTCCAAGCGCTTTGCCCAATCGGCATCTCGGTCTTTGAACTTCGCCATTCCAGCGCGCAGCATGCCTAGCGCTTTTGCCGAATCACCTTCGTTCATAGCCTTGATGATTTTGGAGAGCTTCTTGGGGTAGAGACTGCCCTTCTTGCCATCCTTCTGGGCACTGCTCAGTGCAGAACCGGACCCGCTCGGATGTCCTTTCCACTGCATTTCCATACCGAGGAAGACGGCAGAGGTGGGGAAGCCCGTCACTCCAATTACTGCCTCGAGTGCGCCGTCCGGCAAAATGACCACGGGGTGGGTCACGCCATGCTTAGCAATCCATGGTGCGACCAAACTTGCTGGTTCATCAGTCACGCTGATGACGACCGTTCCCTTTGCACTGTCTTTCTCCCAAACGGAGTTGAGGTGCGGGATCTGGCCAAGGCACGGGCCTCACCAAGTGCGGAAGACCTCGAACAGAATCGCGCGGTCTCCTAGGTCTTCATTCGTGAGTGGGGGCGTGTTAAACCAAGTTGCGCCGGTGAGCTCGGGCATCGTGCCCGAAGCAGTCTGCGCAGCCGCAGGTGCTGTTGTCACGACCGCGAGCGCGGCAGTCGCAACAAGTAGTAGGAAGGATTTCATAGGAAGGTTTGGGTTCGGGTGAATGCGGTGGAAGGATCATGCCACATGCGGGGGAGCCTGTGGCTCGGAATTACGTCATCGCCACATTTGGGAAGGGTTCTTTGGAAGGACTCCTGCAGGTGCGGATCTTGGAGCGCAAAAAAGCGACGGACTTCGTTTCCAACTTGGAACCCAAACAGCTCTATAAGGCGGTCGGTCCGAAGTCCATGGGCTCTTTTAGGCTGCACCAAGGCTCCTCGCGGAATACGTCCACGAGACCGGGTTCTTGAAATCTAGGGCTGGCCATCATGGCGAGGAACACGCATGGCTCGTCAAAGATGTTGTAGCTGCCGTGGACCTCGTCTTTGGCCACGTGGGCCACATCGCCAGGACCCAAGATGCGGGACTCGGCGCTAACCCACTGTTCGATCTTGCCACTGATGCAGTAGATAGCTTCTTCGAAATGCGGATGGCGATGAAACTGGTGCGCGGTGCCCGGCGGCATAGTCACGCGGACTAGCATCAAGTTCTCGCTATTCGTGAGCGGCGGCTTCACGAACCACTCGTGTGGCCCCCAAGGGAGCTCCTCGACAATTACATCGGGAGACGAGACAAACCGAAGGCACTCGGCTCCGCACATAACAGGTTCTCCATGGGCGAGCGTGTTGCTCGCGAGTTTCGCGTGGCTTATCAAGGGTCCCTGTGACGCAGCAATAGCAGCGGCTCGAGAGCATTGGGACAATGTAGTGGGGAACGCATAGGATGGCAAGCGGGCGAGCTTTGCGACTCGAAACTCGCTCGATCAAATCACTTTGAGTAGTGTGTCAGGATGCTGTCCCTTATAGCCCCTCTCGTTCTTTCCCTCCTCCCGACCCAGCAAGCGGCAGGCGAACGCCTCGACGTACTCTTCATTGGGGATCGCGGGCATCACCAACCCGAAGCGCGACTGCACGACGTTTTTGGCCCACTGCTGCGCTCGGGATTTGCGGTGGATTGGGAGGATGATTTGTCGCACATCACGCCCGGGCTGTTGGAGGACTACGATTGCGTTCTGATGTACGCGAACCAAGCGCAGCACGCGGTTGTTCCCCCGGCGTTCTTCAGGGGACTGCAGAACTTTGTGCGCGAGGGAGGAGGCTTTGTTGCGTTGCACTGTACGAGTGGGTGCTTCATGGATTCGCAAGAGTGGCTCGAGTTTGTTGGCGCGCGATTTGTCTCCCATGGCACAGAAGTTTTTCAGCAGGAGATTGTTGCAGAGCAACACGAAGTCATGGAGGGGTGGGAGAACTTCACGGCTTGGGACGAGACGTATGTCCAGACGCACCACAAGGAGGGCCGGATCGTGTTGACGATGCGCGGGGATGAGCCGTGGAGTTGGGTTCGCTCGGAGGGCAAGGGCCGTATTTTCTACTCGGCATCTGGCCATGACGAACGCGTTTGGAAAGAGCCCGCGTTTCTAGAGATGCTCGTGCGGGCCATGGATTGGACGGCGGGGAGCACCGCAGCCCTCCAGCGAAAGGCACTGACTGAGCCCGTGTTTTCGCACCAGGAAGAAGAGTGGGTTCCCAACTACGAAGGCAGGGAGCCTCATCCGCTGTTCCAGCTTCCCTCGACTCCTGAACAGGCGCGCCAAGCGCTTATCGTACCGGCTGGATTCCAAGTAGAGCTCTTTGCAAGCGAGCCCATGGTTGTGAATCCGATCGCGATGGCTTGGGATGAACGGGGGCGTTGCTGGGTTGCGGAGTCACCGGATTACCCGAACACGTTGGACGCGGATCACGTCGGCCGGGACCGCATTTCGATTCTGGAGGACACGAATGGCGATGGGCGCGCGGACAAGAAGACCGTGTTTAAAGACGGACTCAATCTGCCCACTTCCATCCTGAAAGTGAAAGGCGGAGTTCTGGTGACCCAAGCGCCGGATCTACTTTTTCTTCGGGACGAGGACGGTGACGATAAGTGCGATAGCGTCGACGTCGTGCTCTCGGGGTTCGGCCGCTGGGACACGCACGCGGGGCCTTCGAACTTGCGGTGGGGGCCCGATAATGCGATTTGGGGAGCCGTCGGTTATTCCTCTTACAACAGCCCGACTCTCGACCAGTTTGGTAGCGGATTGTGGCGCTGGGATCCGAAGGAGGGCGATCCTGAATTTATCGCTCAATTCACGAATAACACCTGGGGATTAGGGTTTCGAGGCGACGGGGAGATCTTTGGCTCCACTGCAAATGGAGCACCTTCGTTCTTTGTGGGCGCCCCCAAAAACTTCACCGGTAGGACGTCGCCCAACGCTCCGGGCGCGGCACCGGTTGCCAGCACGGCACTCTTTCATCCGGCTCTCGAGGAGTTGCATCAAGGCGACTACTTAGGCGAGTTCACCGCTGCCGCAGGACACTCGTTTGCCACGGGATCCCAGATCCCGGATGGTTGGAACGATCGTTCGGCATTCGTTTGCGGTCCCACCGGACATCTAGTCGGACGCCTGGATAGTTACGCCGATGGCTCGGGGTGGCGTACGCGCGACGCATTCAACCTCTGCTCGTCAATTGACGATTGGTTCTGTCCAGTTCAAGCCGACGTTGGTCCCGACGGCGCCGTTTGGATTGCAGATTTCGCGCAGTTCATCATCCTCCACAACCTGCCGGGTAACCCCGAGCGTGGCCTACCGAAGATCGACTTCGGGGACGGGAACGCCCACCTCAATCCACTGCGCGACAACGAGCACGGACGGATCTTCCGGATCGCTCGCAAGGGGGACAGCGGTCCTTCGCCTAGCCTGGAGTCGGCGACGGACGCGCAGCTCCTCCAGGCGCTCGAGCATCCCAATAACTTCTGGCAGGTGACCGCTCAGCGTTTACTTGTAGAGGGTGAGCGCAAATCCGCCATCCCCGGACTCCTGCAACTGCCCAGTGCTTCTGCCATGCGAACCTTGGCGGGCCTGGGTGCTTTGAGCTCGGAAGCTGGGCGAACTTACCTGCAGGCGGCCCTGCGCAGTTCGGATGTCGCGTGGTGCAAAGCAGCGCTTCAGGGGCTCCCGGCTTCGGCCGAGTGCGCAAGCCTTTTAGTCAGTTCCGGCCTACTGGAGAGCCCCTCCTCGGATCTTCGCCGCACTGCTTTCCTATGTGCATCGCGCATGCCCGAATCGCCGGGCATCGGCGTCGCTTTGGCGGGCCGGGCGCTTATGGAAAAGCAAGAGGACCCATGGCTTTCTCAAGCGCTTTCCGCCGCGATTGCATCGCACGCCGGGCCCTTCTTGGCTGCGGCTGTCCCGATGCTTGTCGTCGAAGCGGACGGCGGGGCGATAAACCTCTTTCCAAATCAAAGTTTCGAAACAGCTGCCGCAGACAACCCGGAACAGCCTCTTGCATGGCGCGTACGGAACTACAACGGGGACGCTCAGCACACGTGGGAGAGCGGCGCAGGCATGAGTGGGGGGCGTGCACTTGTCATTCGATCTTCCACCGGCGCGGACACCTCGTGGTGCACCGATATCGCCGTCGAGCCAGGCACGCGGTATCGGCTAAGCGGTTGGATAAGGACGAAGGGTGTGACTCACGAGGGCGGGACCCACGGCGCTCTTTTGAATATCCATCCGCAGCATGTGGTCACCAACTATGTGCAAGACGACAGCGATTGGACGCGGGTCGAGTTAGAGTTTCAAGCGAAGTCAGGCGAGCACCAAGTCAGCATCAACTGTCTCTTCGGTGGTTGGGGGCAATCGACGGGCGAGGCGATTTTTGACGACTTAAAGCTCGTCTCGTTAGGCCCCGCCCATGACTTGCGCGCCTTGGTCGATCTCGCCCGCAAGTTCGGGAAAGACGCGAATCTCGAAGGGGTCTCGAATGACCTAGACGCACTACTTCAAGTCGGAAACGTTGAGTCTGGTAAAAACACGTTCTTCAACAACGAGGTGATCTCGTGCGTCCGCTGCCACGCTTGGGGCGGGGAAGGTGGAGGAGTAGGTCCCGATCTCATGGGAGTTGGCCAGCGCCTCTCGCGCGAAAAAATCCTCGAGTCGATTCTCGATCCGAATGCCATGATCGCTGAGAGCTGGCCCGCGCCCGCCTCGGCCATGCCGGCCCTTCGCCCGTTCTTGACCGACGAGGAGCTGCGCGATCTGGTTCACTTTCTTTCGACCAACAGGGAGTAGGCGCTCTTCGCTCTGCTCGGCTCGAAAGCCCCCTCCCGTCCCTGGACAATTTAGGCAGAAAAGGTGCATCCATTGTCTATTCGGGTGCGAATATATGGCTGTGAGTATGGATTCGAGGGTCTCTTCCTTCGGGACGTCTCGCCAAGCTCGAACGCCCTTTTCACTAGTTACCTGATTCAGAAGTCTTATGCAGAATCCAAATGACTCACGGCCCAAGAACCGCCGTCGCAAGCAAGTATTCGCTGCGACCATTCTTGGCATTAGCGTTCTCTTTGGACTTGGGGCCTGTACGAGTACAGTCGAGAATCGCGACCCGATGGGCGAGAGCTTTCCGGAGGTCATCGGGAAAAGCCTTGAAGGCGAGCAGGTGACACTTCCCCTAGATGAGCCTTCCGTTCTCTTGGTCGGATTCGTGCAAGACGCGCAGTTTGACGCCGATCGGTGGCTGGTCGGGCTACTCCAGATTTCGCCAGAAGTGCGTATTTTCGAGGTGCCAGCCGTGGTCGGATTTTTCCCCTTCCTGTTCGAAGATACGATCGATGGCGGAATGCGGAATGGGATCCCAAAGGAAGACTGGAAGTCCGTGGTGACTCTTTATGGAGATGCCGCCGACGAGATTCTTCAGTTCACTGGCAACGAAAAGCCCCGCAACATGCGGGTGCTCCTACTGGACGGCAACGGCAAAGTGCGGTGGTTTCACGATAGGGGATTTTCTGCGAGCAAGCTGCTAGAGCTAAATCAATCCATGAGCGCTCTCGGTGGGGACTTATAGGGCAAGAAGGCGCGCGCGCCGAAAGTCGTCACGCGCAGCAATCGTCAAAGCAGCATCGATCGGTTTGCTAGGCCGCGTGGGAAATGGCACCCTTGCGGAATGAAGGAACAACTCCAAGGTTGGTTGCGCTTGTCCATTTCGGCCTTGGGGTTTTGCACGGTCGCCTGCGTCCATTCGGCGAAAAAGGGCGACCCTCTGTTCGAGGAACCGACGACCAATCGCTTCCATGTTTTGTTCATCGCGGTGGATGACTTGCGCCCCGAACTCGGCTGCTATGGCGCGGAGTACGTTCAAACGCCTCACATCGATTCCCTGGCGCAAGGAGGAGTGACCTTCCTATCTCACTTCAGCGCGGTCCCCACCTGTGGCGCATCGCGATATGCCCTGCTAACTGGCCGAAGCCCCGCCACATCTCGGGTGCGCTCCGGCAATCGAGGATTTTACGAAGGGGCTTCGACCCTGTCACCCGACCAACAGGACGGTGCTCAATCTCTGCCCGAGCTCTTCCGTCGCAGTGGTTATCACACGACCCTGATTGGCAAGATCTCCCATACCCCCGATGGAAAAGTCTACGCCTACAATGGCGCGGGAGATGGACGCTCGGAGCTCCCCAATGCCTGGGACGATCTCGCGACTCCTTACGGGCCCTGGCAAAGGGGCTGGGGCGACTTCTTCGCCTATGCAGGCGGCAAGCACCGCGAGGATGGGCAGGGCCATCGCGACCTTATGGAGTTCGTTGCAGAGGATGACGACGAGCTGCCCGATGGGATGATGGCGACCGAGGCCATCGCCCAGCTCACCCAACTGGCGGAATCGGATCAGCCCTTCTTTCTGGGGCTCGGCTTCTTCAAACCGCACCTTCCGTTTGTGGCCACTCGCGGAGACTGGGAAGCGGTCCAAGCTTGGAACGTTCCCGAGTTAGAACATCCCCAGCGCATGCCGTCGAGTTACGCACCTGGGAGCGGAGAGCTCTTCGGTTACGATGCGCCTTGGACCAAATCTCGGCCTCTTGCAGCAAAGGACGCAGATTCAGCTCGGCTTGCCTACTTGGCTTGTGTCCGTTATACCGATCGGCAAGTGGGCAGAGTCCTTGCCGCACTTGACGATCTTGGCCTTGCCGATTCCACAGTGGTTGTGCTCTGGGGCGATCACGGTTGGTTTCTTGGAGAGGGTGATATCTGGGGCAAGCACACTCCTCTGGAACAAGCCTTGGCCAGCCCCCTCATCGTCCGCGCCCCCGGCGCCGAGTTCAATGGAGAAAGCACGACGGCTCTGGCCTCGACGTTAGATATTTATCCAACACTCGTTGACTTGTGCGCGCCCTCTTTCAAGGCCACAAGATTCCCCCTAGATGGAACCAGTTTGGCTCCAATCCTCACGGGAAAATCCGAATCTGTTCGCGAGGTTGCTCGTGGATTTTGGAACGGTGCGACCACTGTTCGAAGCGCTGGGCATCGACTGATCTTGCGAAAAGGAAAAGACGGCTGGAAGGACGTCGAGCTCTATGACCTTGGGGGAAGTTGGTCCGAGGATGTGAGCGGGAGTCAGGCCGCCGTCGTAGAGGAGCTTATGAAGTTCGTCGATTGAGAGGGGGGTTGCAAGAGGGCGCAGTCCAGAATCTCAGCGCAGTCGAGTTGGATTGTTGGGTTTGCAGCCGCTGACTCCTTTGCAGTTCGCGGTGGATCGACGTAGGGTGGGGCCCCGCTGGTGAGCATTCGATCCGTGCGCCTTCGCATTGCTCATAAGCTTCACTGGTGTACGGGCTTATCAAGACCCGTTGAACTGTCTTCGCTATTACGCGTGCGCCTCGTCCCCTAACGATCCCTTGGAAGCCTCAACAACATTTGCCCTTATGGGACTCTGCGGAGCAGCCTGCGCCGCAGTCGCGAAGTCCAACGGTCGCAACTCGGTGGGGTGGTTCCTTGTGGGGGCACTCACCTTCGGCATTGGGCTAGTCCCGCTGTTCGCTTTTCCCGACTTGAAAAAGGAAGAGGCCGTGAAGAAACGCTTGGACGAAGAAGGACGCGTCGTGCGTGAGGCTGTCGAAAAAGAACGCAAGCTTGCCCATGCGAGGCACCCCGAGACCTTGAAACGCCTAAGGGACACGGATCGAACTACCGAGGGTCAGGGTGAGAAATCGCCCGACAGCGAAGTAGCTTCAGAGCTGGACCAGCTCTATCAAAATTCAAACTGGTTTCACGAAATTGACGGGGAGCACGTTGGGCCTCAACCCTTTGAAACTCTGCATCTAACCTGGCTCGCGGAGGCGATCGATGGGAAGACCTTGGTATGGCGTAAGGGCATGGACGTGTGGTTAGCCATCGACGATTTGGATGGGATGAGCAAGGCCCTGGACGGCTGAGATTGAGGCAGCGGGTCTCAATCAAGCCGTGCTATCTAGGGTCGTCAATGGCTATTGCGATTGCATCCCACAGTCGCTCGCGGGCGATCAATGCTTGCAGAGCGGCGTCTTCGGCTTCGGACCTCGCACTCGGTTGGCTCTCGTACATTCTCTGGAGAAGCTCCTTGCAAGCGGGACCGTGCTCTCCAGAGTCGAGCTCTATGTGCCGCTTGAGATAGGCTTGGAGAGTGGAGCACGAGAGGCCCTCTTCCGCTAGGCGCTCAACGATCGGCGAGAACATCTCGGGTATGACCTCTTCCCGGCCGTGGAAGAAAACAGCCGCGCGAATGTGCTGTTCGCATTTGAGCGCAACTCCGGTTGCCAGCCCGAAGCTACAAGACTCGACCGGGAGTCCTGACTCTTCGATCGCACTGATCCAGGGGACCCCCGAAGCGAGCTGCTCAACAAGACGATGTATGGGCTTCGTGTCGGCGCCGATCTCCTCCATTGCCTGGACATACCACTCGAAGTGGCTCAGCACCTTGCCATCGCTAAGAAGATCGCACTCCTCATCGAGGACGATCTGTTGAACTAGGCGAGCGGCCTTTGGGTCTTCGGGTGGAAGCCAAGGCACATCTATACAAGTGAAGTCGCGTTGGAGGCTCTTGAGAAGAGACATGAAATCAAGTACACAGATGACGTGGTGTTCCACAAATGTCCGCAGTGCAGCGGGCGACTGAATCATCCGGTAGAGGCGGTGCTCTCGGAGTCGGACGCGAACGCTTTCAAGTTGAGCATTCGATCGTTCGACATGACCGCTTGCGGGGCTGGTGGTGCTCGTCATGGCGGACATGATAGGACCTTCCTCAATAATGGCTATTGACTTCGTTCAATCAGGTAATTTCTCCAAGCGAAATTACTTGGGCTTTGCGTTCCCCGGGGCAACGGAGACACGCACCCAAAGGAGCCCGCCATGATCAGTAAGGGGGAGCACCCGACATCGATTCAGGCCGCCCCTCGCAGGTTGGAGATCCACTTACTAGGATGGATAGGATCCAAGTAAGTACCTCTCCCCCTTAAGCCTGATTCAGAGCCTGATTCAGAGCCTGATTCAGTTTGAACTGATGAGATCCTCACCCATTAAGTCACCCGTTCGCGTCCCTATTATCGGACTTGGCTCTGGCGCCGAGTTGACATGGAGTGGGGTCACTTCATGCTAGTCGCAGCACTTCTCTTGGCGCAGTCAACAGACTGGCACAGCTTCGAAAACACGCAACTCTCAGAGGGGTTCTTCTCAGAGGGGGCGGGCACGGCCGACTTTGATGGCGATGGGCACGGAGACATTGTCTCGGGCCCATTTGTCTATTTCGGACCCGATTTCGAAGTCAAGACCGAGGTCTATGAACCTGCGCCCTTTTCCATTCAGGGATATTCCGACAGCTTCTTCGCCTTTCCCCACGACATCGATGGCGACGGTTTCGTGGACTTGCTCGCGGTAGGTTTTCCCGGTCAAGAGGCCTTTTGGTATCGCAACCCCGGAGGTGAGATTCGCGGTGCCGAGCATTGGGAACGCTCGTTGGTTTTGGCACAGGTTGACAACGAGTCGCCGCAGTTCGAAGACATCAACGCCGACGGAAACCCCGACCTAGTTTGCATGACTGGTGGTGCGTTGGGTTGGGCGGAATGGGATCCCGCGAACCCCAAAGCTGCTTGGACGTTTCACGCCGTCTCGTCCCCGGATGTGGGTGGCCGGTTCACCCACGGCCTTGGTATTGGCGACGTCGATGGGGACGGGCGACAGGACCTCTTGATGAAACAGGGTTGGTGGACACAACCCGAAAACTCCCGGGAAGCCTGGGCCTTCACCGCATTTACCTTCGCGCAGCGAGGTGGCGCGCAAATGTACGCGTACGACATCGATGGTGATGGCGACTCCGATGTCGTTACGTCAGAAAATGCGCACGGGTACGGTTTGGTTTGGTTCGAGAACATCGCTGCGGAGGAAGGCGCGAAGGAACCGTTCCAGAGGCATGTGATTTTGGGCTCTTTGGCCGAGGAGAATGAGCACTCCGTTGTCATCGGGAATTTGCACGCGCTCGATCTAGTGGACATGGACGGGGACGGCCTATTGGACCTTGTCACTGGCGCACGCTTTTGGGCGCACGGGGGTAACGACATCGCCGACCACGAGCCGGCTTTCCTATATTGGTTTCGGTTGCAGCGAACCACTGCGGGCGCTGAGTTCATCCCCTTTCTCATCGACGAAGACTCCGGCGTAGGCACCCAAGTGATAGCCAGCGACATCAACGGCGATGGACTACCGGAGGTCATCGTTGGCAACAAGAAGGGGACCTTTGTCCACCACCACGCAGTCGAGCCGGTGGCAGAGAGCGAATACCGCGATCGGCTTCTGCAAGCCATCCTCGCCAATAAAAACCGAATCACGGACAACCGGCCCGATGGCGTGTTTGCAACGAATGCAGATGGCGTTGCCCTCAACCTAGGTTTCGAAACTGGCGACTTGTCGGACTGGACCGCAACAGGCGAGGCCTTTCGCGGGCAACCCATCCAAGGCGACACGATTGCAGAGCGCATGGCACCAAACCGCAGCCGCCACGACGGCGAGTTTTGGATCGGCACCTACGAAGTCGATGGTGACGCCCCGACGGGTTCCTTGACTTCGGTGGCCTTCGAGGTGACGCACCCACTCGCAAGCTTCCTGATCGGTGGAGGCTCCCATGACGACACCTGCGTTCAGATTCTCGCTGGCGATTCCGATCGAGTCCTCTTTCAATCCCAGGGAAAGGACAACGAGAGTATGCGGGCGCGCTGGCTGGACTTGCGCGCTCACTTTGGGACCCAGATACGTATTCGATTGCTTGACAACAACTCGGGGGGCTGGGGGCACATTAATTTCGACGGATTCCTCTTTCACGCAGAGACCGAGGAGAACCTAAATCGCGCGCTGGAAAACATGCCAAGTGATATGGTCGAGGGCTTCCCGCCCGAGGACGCCGCTGCACGCATGACGCTGCTCGACGGATTCCACACCGATCTCATCGCTGGGGAACCCGACCTGCACCAACCCATTGCGATGACGTTTGATTCGCGCGGGCGGATTTGGGTTGCCGAGGCGTACTCGTACCCCGAGCGCCGCGCGGAAGGCGAGGGCGAGGATCACATATTGGTCTTCGAAGACACGAACAACGACGGCACCTTTGATAAGCGAACGGTGTTCCTGGACAACCTCAATCTCGTCAGCGGTCTCGAGGTGGGGTTTGGTGGTGTTTGGGTTGGTGCGGCGCCCTACCTCATGTTCGTGCCCGATGCGGACGCCGATCTTGTCCCCGATGGGGAACCCCAGATTCTCTTGGACGGCTGGGGATACCAAGACACGCACGAGACGCTGAACGCATTCAACTGGGGCCCGGACGGTTGGCTCTACGGTTGCCAAGGTGTCTTCACTCATTCACGCGTTGGGAAGCCAGGAACACCCGACGAGCTGCGCACGCCGATGAATGCTGGAGTGTGGCGCTATCATCCCACCAGAAACGAGTTTGAGGTCTTCGCCTGGGGAAGCAGCAATCCCTGGGGAGTAGACTTTGACGATCGCGGTCAAGCGGTGATTACGGCCTGCGTGATCCCGCACCTCTATCACGTGATTCAGGGTGCCCGGTACATTCGCCAGGGAGGGTCTCACTTCAACCCCTTTGTCTTTGGCGACATCGAAACGATCGCGGACCACCTGCACTACCTCGGTGCAACACCACACAGCGGGAACGGGTCGTCCGATTCGGTTGGGGGCGGACATGCGCATTGCGGCGCGGCGATTTACCTCGCCGATCAGTTCCCATCCGAATTTAGAAACCGCCTCTTCCTGTTCAACGTGCACGGCAAGCGCATCAACTCCGAGTTCTTGGCGCCGTCCGGTTCGGGATTGGTTGGCACACACGCGCCGGACTTTGCGCTTGCCAACGACAAGTGGTTCCTTGGGGTTTCTCTTCGCGTTGGTCCCGATGGCAGTCTCTTCTTCGTCGATTGGTATGACGAGCAGGCTTGCCACAGGAGCGAAGTCGAGATTTGGGACCGCTCCAATGGGCGCCTTTACCGGACCCGATTCGGTGAGTTGAAGCCCGTCGCGGCCGACGTCGCTTCAAAGTCAAGCGCAGACCTCGTCGCACTCCAACTCCACCCCAATGATTGGTTTGTTCGCCAGGCTCGACGGATCCTTATGGAGCGCGGCCCAGACGAGGCGATTGCAGCCTCCCTATTTGCACACCTCCAATCGCAAGAGCAAACGGAGAAGAAGCTGCGCTTTCTCTGGGCGCTTCACGCCGTGGACGGACTGACACCTGAGCGAGTTTCTGAGCTACTTGGTGACGCGGACGAGTATGTTCGCGCGTGGACGATTCAACTCGCGATTGACCAAGTAGAAGGCAAGCGTTTGGGTGGCACATCCAAAACACTCCCGCTCGCTTTGCAAGCAACACTTGATGCTTTGGCCGAGTTCGAAACGTCGCTTGTCGTCCGTCTCTACCTGGCCTCGGCGATGCAAAGAATGGAAATCCAAGCGCGGCGCAAGATCGCAACGGCATTGATGAGCCAAGCGGAGAACGCGGATGACCACAACCTTCCACTGATGATTTGGTACGGCTATGAACCTTTTGTGGGGGAGTTCCCCGGCGAAGCACTTGCCGACATTCAACAGTTCAACGCGATTCCGCTGCTCGCCGACTTCACGTACCGCAGGCTCGCTCATGGCGAGTCCGCTATGCTCGACACGTTGTGTCAAGCGATTGCCGGGGCGGAGCTGCCGCTTGCCTCGGAGATGATTCGAGAGCTGAGTGCTGTCCTCGAAAGCCGCCCAGGGCTTGCAATGCCTGCAAGTTGGCCTGGGGTCAGCCAAAGATTTCTAAGGGGAACTCTTCCCGGGATAAGCGCTACGACGACCGATCAAGTCGGTACCTTGGCCCTTGGCTTTGGCGACGTCACCGTGGCGCCGCAGCTGCGCAATAACGCACTCGATAGCACTCTTGCTCTCGAGCGCCGCGTGGCGGCGCTAGACGGCTTGGTGCAGGTCCTCGATCCAGAGCTCAACAGCGTCCTGCTCTCTCTGCTTGCGGACAACAAGATGCGGGCCGCTGCGCTAGACCAACTGGCTTTGACCGAAGATCCATCGACCCCAGGGGTCATCTTGGGGCAAATCCAAGGCTTCTCGCCTGCAGAACAGGCACGAGCCGCCGACATGCTGGCCACGCGAGCGAGTTACGCCACAGAGTTCCTGCAAGCCGTGCTCAAAGGCACAGTCCCCCGGGAGCTTTTGAACTCCGCTCCATTGCGTTTGCGGCTCACTCAACTCGGTGAGTCGACGATTGACGACCTGCTCACCTCCGCATGGGGTCGCTCGAGTATTTCGAGTGAGGAAGTTGAAGAGCAAAAGGCAAAGTACACGTCCTTGCTAACCCCGGAGTACGTAAGCGGCGCAGACCTCCCCAACGGTCGTGCCCTCTTTCGGGAAACGTGTTGGGCCTGCCACGATTTGTTCGGTGATGGGCTACCGGTTGGACCTGGCTTGACGGGCTCCAACCGAGCGGATCTCGACTACATACTCTCCAACATCCTGGACCCCAGCGCCGAGGTGGGACGCGAGTATTTGATGACCACCGTGACCATGAACGATGGGCGCGTCATCAGCGGAATGGTCGTCGATGAGAACAACGAGACGATCACGTTGCAAACGGGAGCTACCATAGAGGTCCTTCCCAAGGGGCGGATGGGCCGTGACCAGCAGGGCAATCCAAAGGTGGCTCGCTCGGCATTCTCGATGATGCCCCCGGGCCAGTTGCAAAGGATGGGGGACACGGATATTCGCGATCTAATAGGCTATTTGGCAAGTCCAGTCCAAGTTCCAGAGGCCATGACCAAGGCGGCCCTGCCCCAATTCTTCAATGGGCGAGATCTAACGCGCTGGATCGCCGATCCCGAAGTTTGGTTTGTGGAAGACGGCGAGCTCGTTGGACGCTCCACAACTGGACTTGCAGCCAATAAGTACGCGAGTAGTGATTTCTTGCTCGAGGACTTCCGGCTGACTCTCGAAGTCAAGCTCGCGGACAACACGAGCAACAGCGGGGTGCAGTTTCGAAGTCGCCGAACTCCGAGCGGTGACATGATCGGCCCGCAGGCGGACATCGGCGCGGAGTGGTGGGGCAAGCTCTATGAAGTGGGTGGCCGGAACTTGATAGGTGACGTAGACGCGACGTCGTTTGTTCGTCAAGGCCAATGGAATACCTATGAGATCGTCGCCACTGGCAATCGTTTTCTCACCGCCCTGAACGGCAACGTGTGCGTGGACCAGACAGACGAGCTGTTCGCCAAGCGAGGCGTGGTTGGATTTCAGGTTCATGCAGGAGAACCAACAGAGGTGCGTTTCCGAAACCTAAAGTTGGAGCTTAATCCCGAGCCGATCCTTGTGACTGTGGAGTGACGCCGCGTGGCAGCTTTGGGCCTCCTCAAGAACACGGGCGAGACTTCGAGCGACGAAGGCCCACGGCGTGATCGAAGCGGGCGCTCTCTGCGCAAGTCATACCGCGGCACGAGGATTTGAGGGCGCACTAGCTTGACCGATTTTAAAAGGAATGATCGGGTTTCGGCCGCGGGTCTCGGTTGCGGTGGCTAGCTGCAGTCGGTAGTCTGAGCGGCCTGTAAGCTCGCGATCTAGAGATGAACCAATGACTCTCCGTAGAGAGTTTCAATCAAACGGCACGCCCCACGCGGAAAGCATGAGATTCGGCGCAAAGACAATCTTCATGTTGGCCCCGCAACGACACGGGTCCAATAAGACACAGAGCCTTTTGGCCACGCGGCACCCGTCCCTCTTTGGGCCGTTTCCACCCGTGCTTCGGCAGAAGTTTCTTCCGCTCGAAGGGCCTCTCGGCGACGGCCTGCTCGAGGCCATGGTCATCAATGCAAACCTAAGCCCTAGGCCAGTATGCAGTAGCGGGGGAGATCTCAGCGTTACGGAAGTTCTCCGGGTCATGGAGGACAAAGACTTGCCTGAGACAGTCCTAGGGATCATGTCCGCCATTTGTCTTACGGGAGCCGCCCGCGAGAATCGTGCTGACGCCAGGGTGCTTTGCAAGTCACCGGACAACCTGCTATTCATCGATGAGATTATTAGAGATGTGGAGGACGCTGTCTTCATCCACGTGATCCGTGACCCCAGGGCTGTTTGGAACAGTGGGAAGGGCACACCCCGTGGCCCGCAGACTCCGCACGCCTCGGCCATGGCCTGGAACGACTACCACAGTAAGGTTCACGCGTTGTCGAGCCGGTTGCCGATTCATACATTGCGCTTCGAGGGCCTCCTCGAGGACCCTGAACTGCACCTGCGCAAGGCCTGCCTCTTCCTTGGCATTCCCTTCGAGCCATCGATGTTGAACTCTCATGAATCTCCCGAGGCCAGGAGCGCTGCGATGGAGAGCGCTCAGCTCTGGGGCAATCTCGATAAGCCGGTTCAGCCGGACAGGGCAAATGCTTGGGAGCGGGAGCTTTCCAAACGCGAGATAGAGATAGTTGAACATGTTTGCGCGGACATGATGACCAACTTCGGTTATGTCTGCTCGCTTCCTCCCCGAGAGCTTAGGGATGAAGGGGTTGGGGGCAATCTCAACATCGAACTGCAAGCCAAGGCCGCCGATCCTCGCAGTCTCCAACTGGAACATCTTCGCCAGCTTTACAAGGAATATGATCTAGTCCTGGGCCCGTAGGCGGGCCAGCTTTTTTCACCCACGAACTCATGACTCCTCTCGCTCTTGCTGTCTTCGTCCTAGTGGGCATGGCCCTGTCCCTGTTCGGTGGTGGTGGGGCGATCATCCTGATTCCTTACATGAAGACCGGCCTCTCCATGCCGATGGACCAAGCAGCTCTTTTGAGCTTGATCACGATCGGCGTCAACACCAGTCTTCAGTCGGTGCTCGACCGGCATGCCATCCAATGGAAAGCCGTGACGGTCTTCTCCCTGATTGCATTTCCCGCGACCGTGCTGTCTGGCAACTACCTAGCTCCCGCCGTGCCGGATCATGTGCGAATGATCTGCTTTGGTGTCTTCACTCTCAGCGTCGCAGCATTAATCTCTTTTCCGTTCAAGCCACGCGGTGAAGACAAGAAGAGTCTTACGGGAGTCAGCCTCTCTGCAGCGGCGACGGGTGTGCTATGCGGATTAGTGGGCGTTGGTGGCGGAATCTTTATTGCCCCGGCACTCAGCCTGTTCTATCGAATCCCGATCAAAGAGGCTGTCAAGAGCAGCCTGGCGATTGTTGCCGTGCAGTCCATCACAGCACTCTTGACTTACCTCTCCCGGGGCGTCCGAGTACCCCTCTCCTTTGCGCTGGTGATGCTAGTGATGGTGGGGCTTGGAGTGATTGGGGGCCGCCGGCTGAAGGGCTTCATCTCTGAGGGGCGCTTGAAGCAGGCGTTTGCGTTCTTTCTGGTCGGAATAGGCTTCTGGGTGATCATCCGCCCATGAGCTAGATGCTGCATCGCACGCGGATTGAAACAGTCCCCCTCCGGCGTCAACGGATTCAAGAGCCCGCCTGGGAGTGAAGGGTGCTCGGACTAGCTCGCCTTATTGAAAGGTCTGTGTGAGTAGTTCGCTTACGCCGCAGTTGATCGGATCGACGCCTTGCACCAACACGGTCAGTCCCATCAAGGCGGGTGGCAAGAAGATCGGCAGCTCCAGCCGCCCGTCTGCATCTGCGGCGAGGACGGTGAAGATTTGGGGAGCGGCGATATCCATCAAGCTAACGGGGCAGCCCGGCACGGGTATTTGCCCCGAGCTGAATCCATAGGCGATGAAGATGGGAGCGCCGGGCGTAAATCCCATTCCGAACAGGCTGCTTGCCTGACCGGAGATCCCCGGGTGCAGTCCGGAGAGACGCGCTTGAGAAAGAACGGGCGTCAGTCGAAACGCGCGCTTGTTGCCGTTGAGCCATCCTGTCCCCGTGATCTCACCGAGCTCGTTGATGCCGGCGGCGCCTGTCAAAGTCCAGCCACTTCCCGACGGGATGAGTGTATCTAGATTCACGGGCGCAGAGTAGCCACCACCAGGAAGCGGTGACCAAATCGTGGCGTGCTGTACGCCTGCCGCATCATCGGAGTACCCTACGATAAAACCGTGATCGTTGATGGAATTGGCCAGACCTTCAAGCCCGGCGCCTCCGTCAAGAGTACCCAAATCGGTCATCGTTCCCGCCTGCCAAAAGAAAGGTTGGTAGTTGTCATTGCTATCTGCACTTAGCCCAACGATGCGGTCGTAGTTGTCAATCCCGTAGGGCGCCGTTGCCCCTGCGAGAGAGCCCAGGTTGATCATCCCAGCACCGGCGATCCACAGGAACGGGTGCGAATCCTCCAACGCGTCTTTCGCGGTGCCAACGACGTGCTGGTGGTCATTGAGGGCTCGGGTGAATCCGCCTCCACCTCCAAACGTGCCAAGGTCAATCCAGCTGCCCGACGGATCTCGAAGGAAGGGGCGGAACTGTGAGATGAAGTAGCCGGGGATAAACTCGGAGGTTGTACCAGCAATGTAGCCTGCAGAGTTGATGTCGTAGGCCCGACTAAAATTGAGAGGGCCGAGGTGAATGTCATTGGTGACCCCGTTCTCCCAAATATATTGGTGAAGCTTACCGCCGCCTGCAGTCATGTACCCAACGCATTGATCCGAGTCGTTGATGGCTCCGCCGAATGCTAGCGCCGGTGAGACCGGCTGAATTTTGACTTGCGTATGGCCGTCCCAAAAGAACCCATTGATCTTGCCAGCTCCCGGAGGTGCCGGCAGATTGTTCTCACCATGGACGTGACCGCGGTTGTTGATGCCCGAGGCGCGAACGGCGTGCGCGGGGTCAGTACTTAGCGTCCCAATGTCCTCGATCGAGTAGGACTGCGCGAACAAGGGGGTGCTCAAGGAAGCGAGGACGAGGACGTACTGG